>QMCD01000336.1_pt1 | contig 33332 bp, 21 predicted proteins | sample 1821841 | NCBI WGS metagenome assembly QMCD01 (sample SAMN01991225, study PRJNA193472) | Termite gut metagenome, whole genome shotgun sequencing project. | isolation source: worker | host: Macrotermes natalensis
TAGGAGCCTGCCCACCGGAAACGACACTGCCGAAGGTAAACAGGCGGTTTGACCAGAAAACTCAACCGGCTTCGGTATAAAACGGGCGTCACGAGCCGGGAACGGCGTTCCCGGAGCATCCGCCCCCATTTTCTCATTTCTTGTCGTCAAACACAAGAGCCGGGGAATCCGCCTCTGGTTTATTTTCACCGCTTCGCCTATAATCGTACCCGACGGTCGGCTCCGGCAGAAAAAGCAGCGCCGCCCGCGTTCGATTTTCGGCTGGAAGAACCCGCAACCCCGGTTGCCTCAACCCATCGGGAAAAATCATGTCCGCTCCAACCGTACCGCCCGTCCTGACGCCCCTGATGCGGGGATACGAATGGGGAACCCGATATGTTTTCGCGGAACCGCCGCGCATGGCGCTGGGGGCGATGGGCAACCTGCTGAGCCGTCGCTCCGGCAGCAGCCTCGAATTTATGGAGCACCGCGAATACCTGCCCGGGGACGACCTGCGGCGGATTGATTGGAACGCCTTTGCGAGGAGCGATCGCCTCGCCGTCAAAATGTATCGTGAAGAGGTGCATCCTCAAGTCGATCTGCTGCTCGATTGTTCCCGGTCGATGCGACTTGCCGAAACCCGAAAAAACGAAGCGGCGCTTGCGCTTGCCGGGTTCTTCGCCGCGACGGCGGCCGAGTCGCATTTTTCCTTCGCGGTCCATCTCGCCGAGGAAGGCTGCCGTAAGCTCGGCCGTTCCAACCTGCTTCCCTCGGAATGGGAACCGTTCGAATTCAACGGGACCCAAAGCCCGGCGGAATCGCTTGAACGGATGGCGCCGGCATGGAAACCCCGGGGAATCCGGATTGTTATCAGCGACCTGCTTTTCCCGGCCGACCCGGATACGCTGGTGTCGCGCATCGCCACGGAAAGCGCCGTCGCCGTTTTCGTGCAACTTTTGGCGGAAGCGGACGCCGAACCTCCGGGGCACGGCAACCTGCGGCTCACCGATGTGGAAAGCGGCGAACGCATGGAGTTCTATCTCGATGCGGGGGCGCGGGAACGGTATCAATCGAACCTGGCACGGCACCAGGAGAACTACCATCTCGCCTGCCGCCGCCACGGCGCGCATTTCACGACCGTTCGGGCGGAATCGTTCCTCGAAAATCCCGATCCGGGCGACCTGCTTCACGCGGAATTGTTGCGATACAAATAACAGTCTGCGATACAAATAACGGTCAACGAACGGCTTATTCTCCAATTCCGGGAAACATACGCCCTCATCTTGCCATATACTGAAAGCCATTGAAATTTCCCGAAGCCGGCGATTCGGGAGCCTGCCCATCGGAAGCAACAGTGCTCGGAGAGTAAACAGGCGGTTGATCGGGCTGTGTTTGTCAACGACTCAATCGGCTTCGGTCTAAAATTCAGGCTGTTCCCGTTCAACCGATGCAGGCGCGGACATCGGTGCATTGCCGCATCATCCTCTTGAATTCCTCGAAGGTCAGCGATTGCCGACCGTCGCAGAGCGCCGATTTCGGGTCGGGATGGACTTCGACAAGCAAACCGTCGGCTCCGGCGGCGACGCTTGCCGCGGCAAGGGGAAGGACGAAATCGGCCCGGCCGGCCGCGTGAGACGGATCGACGACTACCGGCAGGTGGGGCATTTCCCGTAGCGCCGGGATAACCGCGACAGGCAGCGTGAAACGGGTGTAATCCTCGAACGTCCGGATACCCCGTTCGCAGAGAATGACGCGATCATTTCCCCCGGCGAGAATGTATTCGGCCGACATGATCCATTCCTCGATCGTCGTGCTGAATCCCCGTTTGAGCAACACCGGTTTCCGCGCACGTCCCGCCGCTTCGAGCAGCCGGTAATTCTGGACGTTCCGGGCGCCGATCTGGATGACATCCCCGTATTCCTCCACCAGCTTGACTTCTTCCGGGGACATCGCCTCGGTCACGATCGCCAGCCCGGAGAGCCGCCGCGCTTTGGCGAGAATTTTCAAGCCTTCGCGCTTGAGCCCTTGGAAAGCGTACGGACTTGTCCGGGGTTTGAACGCGCCGCCGCGGAGCGCCGTCGCTCCCGCATCCCGGACGGCCAACGCGGTTTCACAGGTCTGCCGTTCCGTTTCCACGGTACAGGGACCGGCAATCACGCCGAAATGGCCGCCACCGACGGAGAATGTTCCGGCGCGAACCACCGAACCCTCGGGCCGAACCTGCCGGTTGGCCAACTGGCAGCTCGTATCGACCACCAGGATACGCTCGACATGATAAGCCGAACGAATGCCGGCCTGGAGGGTTTCATCGTCGGGTCGCGACCCCGGCTTCCCGATGGAAGTAACGACGACCTGCCGGTCGCCGAAAACCGTCCGGTGCGCCGTGACACCGAAATCGTTGAGTCCCTTGATCATTTCATCCGCATGGGCGGACGACATGCCTTCGGACAGGAATATGATCATGACATCCGGTCTCCGTAATACCGATATACCGACACGCACGGTATGCGCCATTATCGGTCATCTCAGCGGGTCGTGCGGATCGAAGGACCTTTTTTTTCCGAATGTTCCGATATTGCCGTTAGATCGGGATGGAGCGACCAAGTCCGCATTTCCTCGATCATCCCGGTTTTTGTCAGGTCGTAATCGAGCGGGGTGAGCGAAATATAACCGGCCCGGATCGCTTTCATATCAGTCAGACGGTCGTTTTCAGGCCATTTCGGCTGCCGCGGGTCCGGACGCCCGGTCAGCCAGAAATAATCCCGACCCAAAGGATCGGTCCGCTTCTCAAACGTTTCCCAATACTGCCCGACATCCATCGGTACGACCCGAACTTCCGGCTGTTCCTGTTTCAAGGCGACGATCGGAATGTTCAGGTTGAAAAGCTCCCGGGACGGTTTTTTTCGGGCAAGCAGTTTCTCAATAACGCCGGCCGCGAGAAGCGCAGCCCGGTCGAACGGTTCGTTTTCGGCGTATTCCAGCGAAACGGCGATACTGGTGATCCCGTAAAACGCCCCCTCCACGGCCGCCGCGACGGTCCCGGAATAAATGATGTTGATCCCGGTATTCAAACCGCGGTTGATCCCGCTCACGATCAACCCGGGACGTTCGGGACAAATCTGCGAAACACCCAGTTTCACGCAATCCGCCGGACTGCCGGGAAGCGTCCAGCCCCAAGGTTCGTCGTTCACGTAGACCCGCTTGGTCGTCAAGGGCCGCAGGAAGGTGATCGAATGGCCCACGCCGCTCTGTTCGGTTTCCGGAGCGATCACGGTCACATTCCCGAAATGCCGCAGCGCGCGCTCCATCGCGGCCAGTCCCGGTGCGTAAATTCCGTCGTCGTTCGTCAATAGTATTTGCATGAAATTCCTTTTTTACCGGAAAAAAACGTCGGTGGAAAATGGTGGTAGGCACGTTGTTGATGCGCCGGTGGCTACGCCGCTCGGCTAAACGGACAACCAACAAATTTAACCTTGGTGGTGTAGTAGAGATCGCGTCAACATGATATTCTGGGTTCGGTCGATCGTGTCCAGTATATCGCCGGAAACGCAAAAGATACAGGTATCATGAAAAAACGATTTCGCGTCCTTTCCGCACTGGCGTACAACGATCCTCTTTATCACCAGGGGGTTACGCAGTTCGCGCACGAGGCGGAATGGGAACTGGACATGACCGTCGCCTATTACGGTTCGGAACCCGTTCACTGGAAAGGGGATGGGATCATAACGCATTACCTGGCGTCGCGGCCCGGGTTGATGAAATGGGTACGCCGCCAACATGTTCCCGTGGTCTCGATCAACGCCGACGAGGTCGCGTTCTGGCCGGGGACGGCGCCGGACCATGAACAATGCGGTCGCATGGCCGCGGATTATTTTTTCGCGCTCGGCATTACCGAGCTCGCGTTTTTCCGTTGCTCCGACCAGGTTTCCATCCAGGGACGTCAACGATCCTTTCAAGAGGCGGTCGCACGACGCGGGGGAACCTTTCATTTGCTCGATTGGCGCGAGACGACCGTGGAGGGACGATCGACGGCCCGACTGGCCAACATGATTGCCGGGCTGCCCGTGCCGCTCGGAATTTTTTGTCAAAGCGATCACCGCGCCGCCGCGCTGTTCAATGCCTGCGAAGCGGCCGGACGCGGCGTGCCGGAGGAAATCGCGATACTCGGCGTCGGCAACAATGAAACGCTGTGCGAGTTTTCCCGGGTCCCGTTGTCCAGCGTCGATACCGACATGAAAGCGATCGCAAGGGAAGGGGCGGCCATGCTCGACCGGATGATGAGGGGCGAATCGTCGCCGAAAACGCCCATTCTCTTTCCGCCGATCGGCCTCGTTTCCCGCAAAAGCACGGCCGTCGTCCGCGCCGCCCACCCGCAGGTCGCCGAAGCCCTTTATTTTATCGTTACCCATTTCGCGCATCCGATCAACGCAACCGATGTCATACGCCACATCGGGGCAAGCCGCGATTGGTTGAGCCGCCTTTTCAGGAAACATGTCGGTCGAAGCATTTCCGAAGAACTGCTCCGCGTCCGGATCGAACAGGCCAAATACCTTCTACTGAGTACCGATAAAAAAATAGCGGAAATCGCAAAGGAAACAGGGTTCACCTCTTACGTCCATTTCGCCAAATCGTTTTTGCGTGCCGTCGGTTCGCCCGCGACCGAATTTGTCGCCGCCCATCGTGGGCATCGTTGAGCCGCTTCGCCGGGCTTTCTTGCCGAATCTGCGGTGCTCGGCGAACCTCGCCTACCTCCGAATGCCATCGTGTCGGCGTGCCCTATGTTTTTTTGTCGTTTCGCATGTCGTTTTGTCTGAATCGGCAATTTCGTATTGCATTTTTCGGACCGCAAACGATAATGGCCGTTCAGGGATTGTGGCTGATACTGCAATGATGAATTGCAACAAATGGATTGTAGTAATGGCGACGGGCGAGGTTTTCGTCTCCAAAGCCGACTATACTGGAAACGCGGTGAAATTGGTTGTTTGGTGCCGACCGCTTGTTGCATTCACTCACCACAACATCCGTGTAAATATCGGGTTGCCTGTTTCATTCGAGCAACAAGCGCGTTCGAGCAGCAGGCGGTTGTTCGCGGGAACGGTTGCAGGCTGTAGTTTCAGGCCGTTTGCGGTATAATTGATCCTGCCGGAGTGTCCAGCATGAGTTTTCTTCTTCTTCAGGTCGTGTCGTTTCGGAAAAGGACAGTGGTTTTCGGCATAGCGGCGTACTTCCTGCTCTCCGCGGTTTTTGCCGCGCCGGTTTCTGCCGCGCCGCGGGACGATTCGCCCATCCTCGGGGACTGGTGTCTCCAGGACGGTAAAACGGCGGCGGATGTCGATGACGCCTACCTTCGATCCGCGCAAAAACGCCGCAACGAACGCCTGAAAACGCTCAAGGCGACGTATCCGAAAATCGTTTTCACGAAGCACTTCGATATCGGCGGTTCGCATTACGCCTATACCGAGGCCCAGAGTGACGCCCAGGCCGAGCGCAATTTCGTGCGCGGTTCCGCGCTTTGTTTGTTGGAGTTGGGCGACGACGGCGAGTATCGTGAAAAAACGCTGCTTTCCGACCTGAACGGCGTGATCCGCGATCCGGCGGTGACCTTCGACGGGAAACGGATTCTTTTCGCCTGGAAAAAATCGGACCGGCTCGACGATTACCACCTGTACGATTACGACGTCGCCGACGGCCGGGTCCGGCAATTGACGTTCGGCAACGGGTACGCCGATTACGAGCCCTGTCCGCTGCCGAACGGCGACATCGTGTTCAATTCGACCCGGTGCGTCCAGGTCGTCGATTGCTGGTTGACGGAGGTTTCCAACCTCTACCGCTGCGACCGGGACGGCCGATTCCTGCGCCGCCTTTCGTTCGACCAGGTGCATACGAACCATCCGTCGCTCATGGACGACGGACGCATCCTTTACACCCGCTGGGATTACAACGATCGCGGCCAAATCTTTCCACAGGGCCTTTTCCAGATGAATGCCGACGGGACGCGGCAGACGGAATTTTACGGCAACAATTCATGGTTCCCGACGACGCTGATGCACGCGCGCGGCATCCCGGACGACAACGGCAAGGTGATCGCGATTTTTTCGGGACACCACAACCGGCAGTACGGCAAGGTCGGGATCGTCGATACCTCGCAGGGCCGGCAGGAGAATTCCGGGACGCGGTTGATCGCCCCGGTCCGGGAAACCAAAGCCGACCGCGTCGACTCCTGGGGGCAGAAAGGGGACCGCTTTTCGCATCCGTATCCGATCAACGGACGGGAGTTCCTGATTTCCTACAACCCGGGCAACACCGATCTTCCGCCTCTGGGCCCCGATGCGACGGAAAAGGAAAAACGCGACCGCAGGGACCGGGAACATACGCTGCGCACGCCGTTCGGCCTGTACTGGTTCAACGATCGCGGCGAACGGGAGCTGCTCGCTTACGATGCGAAGATTTCCTGCAACCAGCCGGTTCCGCTTGCCGCGCGACGGCCGGTCCAAATGCGCGACTCCCTGCCCGACCCGTCCAACGAATTCGGGACGTTCACGATGCAGGACGTTTATTTCGGCCCCGGCATGGAAGGCGTCGAACGCGGAACGGCCAGGACGCTGCGCGTGATCGCCCTCGATTTCCGGAGCGTGGGAATCGGCAAAAACGCCAACGGCGGCCCGGCCGGGGGCGCCATGGTCAGTACGCCCGTCTCCATTTCGCATGGAACCTGGGATGTCAAAATTCCGCTCGGCGACGTCCCGATCCACGAAGACGGGTCCGCGAGTTTCGTCGTTCCCGCCAAAACGCCGGTTTATTTCCAGATTCTCGACGAAAACGGCCATTGTATCCAGACAATGCGGTCTTGGGCGACGCTCCAGCCGGGCGAGACCTTTTCGTGTATCGGCTGCCACGAAGATAAAAATATCGCCGCGCCGCCGAGCGGAATATCGATGGCGACGCGCAAGGGGGCGCAACGACTGAAACCGTTTTACGGCGAAGCCCGCGGCTTCAGTTTCGCCAGGGAAATCCAGCCGATTCTCGATAAACACTGTATCGAATGCCACCATGATGCGCAAAAAGAACCGCCCTACCGGTTCGCAAAAATCGGGGCCGCCGGAAACAAACCGTTCGCCGATTTCGAGGCTGCCAAGGACAAGCCGATTCTCCGGACGGCGTCGCCGTGGCATTACACGACCGAAACGCCGGCACAGAACTGGATGAAACCGGAGTATTTTGAGACGGCGCGGCGGCTGCCGCTCTCCAAGGGGGCATTCGGAAACGCCCCGAGCGGCAAACCGAATACGGATTGGAGCACCCCGGATCTTTGGATTTGGGGAACCGTCGAATTGCCGGAGGATTGGCAACCGCAGCCGCTGATCCTTCAATGTTTCCACGACGAAGAGATCGACCTTTTCGTCAACGGTAAAAAAGTGTTCTCGGAGTCGGGCCACACGCCGAAATACGAACACATTTATCTCGAAGCGCGCGAAACAGCCTCCTTTCGGGGAGGAACCAACTTTCTGGCGGCCCATATTCGCCAGACCGGCGGCGGCCAAGGTGTCGATCTCGGCCTCTGGAGCGTGAAAGCCGGCGGCCTCGCGCTCCCAGGGGAAAACGAAACGTCGGGCAAAACGCTTGCGGCGTTCAGCCTCAAAGGGGACCCCGTCCTCGACAGACATGCCAAACGGTATTGGTCGCAATCCTACCTGAACCTGACCAATTCGCAAAAACCCAAGCCGCACGAACCGTTTACAGGCCGACAAACACCGGTCGTCAACTGGATCAACGTCCAGGAAGGCCCGTCGATGCTTCCCCCGTACAAGGCGGGCGCGACACGCAGTCGGCTGATGAAAATGCTCGACCCGAATCTCGCCGTCGGCGGCCGGCCGCACCGGGATGTACGGCTGTCCCGGGAAGAACTCGACAAACTCGCCGCCTGGATCGACCTGCTGGTCCCGTACTGTGGCGACTACCTGGAAGCCAACGCCTGGGATGATAAGGAGTTGCAAAAGTTCGCCTACTACGAGAAAAAACGGGCCGACATGAAAGAAATGGATCGGGAAAACGTCCTGCGGCTCGTTGCACATCACCAGGATGGGGCCTCCGCGACCGAGTCCCGGGAAACCGCGGTTTCGAATAATGCGTACCGTAATCTGGCATTGAATCCCGACGCCGTCGATGTCGTACAGGATCAATCGCCGAAATTCTATCCGGCTGCGTCGAGCAACAGCGTGTGCCGCGGCGCGGCGGAGTTTGCCGCGTCCAACGGTATCGACGGCAAGACCGCGAACCGGGGGCACGGCTCGAATTTCCCGAGTTGGGGACCGGATCGGAACGTCAAGGACCTTTGGTGGAAAGTCGAGTTCGGCAAACCGGTCCACACGGACCGGGTCGTGATCCGTATTCGGGCCGACTTTCCGCACGACACATACTGGAAGGAATGCACGATCGAATGCTCGAACGGCTTCAAAAAGAGGATCAACCTGAAAAAGACGGCTGAGCCGCAGGAATTCCTGTTTCCGCCCCAGAGGATCGAATGGTTGAAATTGTGCGAATTCGTCCCGGAAACCGACGGCTGGGCCGCCCTCAGCGAAGTCGAAGTCTACGGTATCGATGCCGTTTCCCGGGAATATGTCGCACCCGGGACGGAAGGACTCTGAGACGGAAAACGGGGGTGTACGCGTTTGATTTTCATGTCGCGGTTTGTCATTCAATTTTCGGAGGAACCCATGTCTCTTGTGCTGAAAGCCATTGAAATTTCCCGAAGCCGACGATTCGGGAGCCTGTTTTCACGTAGGGTAAACAGGCCGTTGGACGGAAAACCCGACCGGCTTCGGTCTACAACCGTTCCGTATACAACCGTTCCGGCCCGACCGTTTGCGGTTGCGGCACGCTTTTTTGCGACGATCCTGCTCGTATCGGTCGTCGTTTTCGTTTCCGCAGCCGCCGCTTCGGATACGCCGCCGCTACAGATGCCGATGCAGATGCCGATGCAGACGCCGAAACTGTTCGTCGAATTGCCGGATTACTGCCCGACGCCCGATGGAATGGCCGTCGACGCCGAGGGAAATCTCGTGGTCGCCTGCCCGAATTACGCCGATCAAACGAAGCCGGCCTGTGTCGTCAAAATCGATAAGGAGGGAAACGTCAAAAAATGGTTCGACGTGCCCGTGTTGGCGGACACCGGACTCGCCTGTCCGATGGGCATCGCGTTCGGGCCGGCCGGGGAATTGTACATCTGCGACAACCAGGGCTGGAAGGGAACACCGGAAGGACAGTTCAAGGGCCGCCTGCTCGAATGCCGTGTCGAGGGAATGGGCGAGGAAGCCAAGGTTACGTGCCGTACCATCGCCGAAGGGCTCGAACATCCCAACGGTGTCCGGTTTCATCTGGGCAAACTTTACGTCACGAATTCCTTGATGAGCCGGGAAAACGATCCGAGCGGCTTGCTTGTCAGCGGCGTTTACTGTTTCGATCCGGGGACGAAAAAGGCGATCGCGGTTACGAACACGCGGAAGGACCCCGAATTGGTATGGAGCGTCCTGACCTATAACCGCGATTGCCAATACGGACTCGACGGAATCGCCTTCGACAAGGCCGGTCGGATGTACCTCGGCAATTTCGGCGACGGCACGATCTTACGGGCCGAACTCGACAAGAGCGGCAACGTGCTGACCTGCGAAACCTGGGCCAAGGACTTGAAGAATCTCCGGACGACCGACGGGATATGCTTCGATGAGAACGACAACCTTTATATCGCCGACTTTTCCGACAACGCCATCGCGGTCGTACGACCCGATTCGAGGGTTTACCGGATTGCCCGCTCTCCCGATTCCGACGGTGCGAACGGGGAACTCGATCAGCCCGGCGAACCGATCGTGTGGAACGGCCGGCTCTACGTGACCTGTTTCGATTGTGTGACCGGACCGGACAAAGTCAACACGAAACACGATCCGCCCTTTACGATTACGACGCTGGACCTGCCGGACCAACTTGATACGGAAAGCCATTGAAATTTCCCGAAGCCGGCTTCAGAAAGCCCGCCCACCGGAACGACATTGCCGAAGGTCTACTGGAAACGCGGTGAAAACGGACCTTTGGTCAAGTCTGCCTGCCGCGTTCACCCGCATCTAACTCTTGTTAATACAATTGCTTACACGGATCGTTCGAGCGGCAGGCGATTGTTCGCGGGGACAGTTTCAGGCCGTAGTTTCATGCCGTTTACAGTATGAATGGTAAACGAGCGGATCGATCGGGCGATGTTTATGTGACGACTCGATCGGTTGCGGTCTACAAGGAATCCATGAAAATGCATACTCTCCATCAGGAACAACCCGAGGACGTTCGGACCCCGGATGTTCAAACACGTGACGTTCAAACTCTTGACGTTCAAACTCTTGACGTTCAAACGGTCGCCTCGATGTTGGACGTCAGCGCCGTTCAGGCCAATTCGACCCGTGAACAAGTCCGGGATTTCGCGGACGTCGCCCTCCGGTACGATTGCAAGGCCGTCTTCGTGCTCCCCTGCTTTCTCCCTTATCTCCGTGATTACCGCGCGGAAAACGGCGGCAAATTTCTCCTTGGCGCCCCGGTCGGTTTTCCGAGCGGCGGCACGAGCACGGCGATGAAGGTCCTGGAGGCGAAAAGCGAACTGGCCGACGGGGCGGAGGAAATCGACATGATGCTCAATGTCGGCTACGTTCTCAGCGGAATGTACCGGGAAGCCCTCGACGATATCAGGGCGGTGAAGGAAGCGGTCGGCCCGACGACGCTCAAAGTGATTATCGAATGTCATTATCTGGACAACGACCTGATTCGCCGCGTTGCCGGGATGGTCGTCGAAGGAGGGGCCCAGTGGGTCAAGACCGGGACCGGCTGGACGCCGACCGGCGCGACGCTTGAAAATGTCGCCCTGCTGAAAAGGACCGTCGGTGATGCCGCCAAAGTCAAGGCTTCCGGGGGGGTGCGCTCTTTCGAAACGGTCCGGGAAATGCACCGCTTGGGCGTGGAACGCTTCGGCGTCGGCGGCAGTGCCAGAACCATCCTCGAAGAAGCGGGCTCGAAAAGGTAAGATGGGGAATGGATCGTGCGTTTTTTTCGAATTGTACCGATTATTCAGACGGCGTCGGTAGCGGAATTCCCGAATCCTGGGTATACTGTGGCATATCTTCGATTTTCCACGTAATACGCGATGCGGTACACGATTCGGTACACGATTCGGTACACGATGTGGTACACAGGGTGATACACAATGCGTCGCGAGGGTATTTCGCTCCTACCGGTTTATGCTTCTCGACTTCGTCACCATCGTCATCGCGGGCCTCATCGGCGGCCTGATCGCCCGATTCCTGCGCCAGCCGCTCATCCTGGGGTACATTCTCGTCGGCGTTTTCGTCAGCCGGTACACCCCGGGGTATAAAATCGCGGACCCCGATTCGATCATGAAACTGGCCGACCTCGGTGTCGCGCTACTCCTTTTCTCGCTCGGGCTCGAATTCTCGGTCAAGGATCTCAAACCGATCTGGAAAGTCACCAGCTTCGGGGCCGGCATCCAGGTCGCGCTCACCCTCCTGTTCGGTTTCCTGCTCGGCCGGGTGCTCGGTTGGGAACCGCTCCCGGCCTTTTGCCTGGGAATCTGCATCATTTCCTCCAGTACGGCCGTGATTATGAAATCGCTTTCGGGAATCGGCCAGATGGGAACCCTTTCCAGCCGGGTCATGCTCGGCATGTCGATCGTCCAGGATTTGACCGTGATCCCGCTCATGCTCATCCTGCTCAGCATGCACGCATCCCAAATCGGGGCCGGCAACATCGGCGTGACGAGCATTCTCTGGCCGGTCGTCGTCGCGAGCCTCTTCGTCGCGTTCATGTTCGTCGTCGGCGGCCGGCTCATCCCGCCGCTCCTGCGGTTCGTCGCCAAATGCAATTCGCAGGAACTGTTCCTGCTCTGCGTGCTCACGATCGCCCTCGGGATCGGTTACTGCGCCGAACTGCTCGACCTGTCCTTTTCCTTCGGGGCCTTCATCGCCGGGCTCGTCCTCAACAGCAGCAGTTACGGCCATAAAGCGCTTTCCGAACTGGTTCCGTTGCGGGACGTCTTCGCGATGCTCTTCTTCGTCTCGGTCGGAACGTTGCTTGATCCCTGGTTCGTCGTCGGGAACATCGGCACGATCCTGCTGGTCGTCGTCGTCGCCTGCCTCGGACGCGGCCTCATCCTCGCCCTCATGTCGTACGGCTTCGGATATCGAAATGTGATCCCGCTGGCCGCCTTCCTCGGTATGTTCCCGATTTCGGAAATCGGGTTCGTCGTCGTCAACAACACGCTCAAGGAAAACGTGATCGACGAAAAAGTGTTCTCGATCATCCTGAACACGATCATTCTCTCGATGATCGCCGGCCCCGTCGCGACCGGATTGACCACGCCGCTTTATCGTTGGTATCGCCGGCTCCGGCCGATCAAGGCCGTCAACACCCGTCCGTTCGAGGAAACCGATCTTGCGAACCATGTCGTCATTGCCGGCGGCGGTCATCTGGGGCGTTACATTGCCGCGGTCCTCAAAAAACTGGAACTGCCCTATATTTGTATCGATCCGATCCACGCCGATTTCGTTCGAAGCCGCGATGCGGGCCTGCTGACGATTTTCGGCGACCCGAAACAAGAGGCGATCCTCGAAACGGCCCGGGTTTCTTCGGCGAAAATCCTGATCGAAACCGGAGGCGCCCTCTCCGAAACGCGCGGCATCGTCCGCACGGCGCGGACCCTTCACCCGGGCCTCGTCGTGATCGCCCAATCGGAGGGGAACGACAACGTCGACCTCTTGCGTTCCGAAGACATCGACGAAGTCGTGCAGCCGGAAAACGAAATCGGCCTTGAAATGCTGCGTCAAGCGCTGCTCGCCCTCGATGTTTCGATTTTCGAAACGCAGCGTTATCTCGATTACATCCGGACCGAATTGTATTCCTCGAAGGTCCCGACTCTTTCCCCCGAGGGCGTGTTGAGCCGCCTGTTGCCGTCGCGCGGCCTGCTCGACATCTACTGGATACTGCTCCCGGAAGGTTCCTCGTTGACCGGGGAAACCCTGGCCGGCTCCCGCATTCGCGAACTGACCGGGGCGACCATTGCCGCCATTGCGCGCGGAGAACAGCTCTATACGAATCCCTCCTCCGATTTCCGCCTGGAGGCCGGCGATTCCCTTGCCGCGATCGGGACCGCCATCCAATTTGAAAAACTCGAAGCGTTGATCGAAGGCAACGCGACCGTTCTCTCCTGACGGGGCGCATTCTCCTGTCGGGCCGCTGTCACGCGGGATGCTCAGAGCCGTTCGAATCTCCCGGAAAGGATACGCCGTCGTGGACAAAGACATGGGAAATCGGGAAGACATCGCATTCTGGTACCTGGAACAACTTCCGCATGCGCCTTACCCTTTTCAGGAGGAAGCGGTATTGGCCTGGTTTTCATCGGAGCAGGGCGTCCTGGTCAGTGCTCCGACCGGGATGGGAAAAACGCTGATCGCCGAGGCGGGGCTCTATGAAGCCCTGAAAACGGGTCAACGCGCCTACTACACGACCCCGTTGATCGCGCTCACCGAACAGAAATACGCCGAAATCCGCGCGGCTGCGGAACGTTGGGGGTTTTCAAAACAAGACGTCGGCCTTATCACCGGGAACCGCAAGGAGAACGAACACGCCCCGATCCTGGTCGTCGTCGCGGAAATCCTGTTCAACCGCTTACTCTCGCACCATGATGAAACCCGGCTCGCGACCGTCGTCATGGACGAGTTTCACCACTTTTCCGATCCCGAACGGGGGATCGTCTGGGAATTCACGCTCGAATTATTGCCCGAACGGGTCCGGACGCTGCTGGTTTCCGCGACCGTCGGCAATGCGTACGAATTTGTCGCCTGGCTGCGGGACAAAGTCCGGCGACGACTGGTCCTGGTGCAATCGAACGAACGCAAGGTCCCGCTTACCTACCAGTGGGTCGGCGACGAACTGCTCGTCGAATTGCTTGAAAACATGGTCCGTCGCGATTTGACGCCGGGACTCGTGTTCTGTTTCGACCGGAACGAATGCTGGAGCGTGGCGGACCAGATCCGGGGCCGGGACATGCTCCGGGGAGAAGCCCAAAAGGAAATCGCCGCCCAAATCGGCACGTTCGACTGGACCGAGGGCGCGGGCCCGAAATTGCGGCAACTGCTCCTGCGCGGCATCGGGATTCATCACGCCGGCATTTTGCCGAAATACCGCCGGGTCGTCGAATCCCTTTTCCAGCAAAAGTTGCTTTCCTACTGCGTCTGTACCGAAACGCTCGCGGCCGGGATCAACCTGCCGGCCCGTTCGATCGTGTTGCCGACGATTCTCAAAGGACCGCCGGGCGAGAAAAAAGTTCTCGATTCGAGCAGCGCGCACCAGATTTTCGGTCGTGCCGGCCGGCCGCAGTACGATACGCAGGGCTATGTTTTCGCTCTTGCCCATGAAGACGACGTCAAGATCGCCCGGTGGCGCGCCAAATACGATCGGATTCCCGAGGACACGAAAGATCCGCAACTTCGGGAAATGAAAAAGAAAATGAAAAAGAAAATGCCGACGCGGCGTTCGACGGAGCAGTATTGGAACGAGGAGCAATTCCTGAAGCTCAAGGATGCGCCGGCCCAAAACCTCGGCAGCCGCGGTTTCATTCCCTGGCGATTTCTCGGGCATGTCCTGCTGCTCAACCCGGAAATCGCTCCGCTCCGTGCCTTGGTCGGACGACGCCTGATGGGCCAAAAACGGCTCTCGGCCGCCCAGAAAGAACTGGATTCCATGTTGTTGACCCTGCATCGACACGGGTTTGTCCGGCTCGAACCGGAACCGGTGCCCGTGGAGCGGGAGGAATCCGCGACAGCACGTACGCCGGTCAACATTCCGCCGACCGACAGTACGCAGATCAGCAGTCCGCCGACCGACGCTCCGCTTTCGGTCGCCCATTCCCTTTATGCCCGCCCTTTGCCGCGATTGGACATGTTGATGCGACTGCGGGGAATCAATCCGTTGTTCGGCCTGTTTTTGGTACGACAATTGGATATCGCCGATATGCGCGAGCGTGTCATGGCGCTTGAGAGCCTGTTGGAACTTCCCGGGAGCATCGTTGCCCACGTGCGTATTCCGAGACAACGGGAGCTTCCGCCGGGACCGCTCCAGACGGAACGACTGGATAAGGAATTGCTCGCATCGGGACTTGCCAGTGTCGAGGAACTTCTCGAAAAAACCGAAGAGGAACGGGAAGCGGAGCGGGAAGAACGGCGACATTTCGGCGGTTATGCGGAAGAGCGGGTCTTCGTCCTGACACTCCCGGAAAAACTCGGCCGACTGTTCGAACACCATTATCCCGGCGTATTCCTGAAAATGACGCCCGTCTGGGCCGTCGGCGAGCTCCTGTTCGAGTTCAAGGGCGATTTCAACAAATTCGTTCTCGCCAAATCGCTCCAGAAGCAGGAAGGGATCGTCTTCCGGCATCTGTTGCGGATGATCCTCCTCATCGAAGAATTCAAGGAATTGGTCGAATGGGGCGACGAACTCGCCTCGCTGGGGGAAATGCTGATCGCATGTTGTCGGAAAATCGACCCGACAAGCACGGAAGAAACGCTGGAATACGCCAAACACCGCGCGGAAGAAATCCTCCGCTGAGATTCACGGTTGAGGCTCACGGCTGAGATTCACGGCTGTACGGACCGGTGCGACGATCGCATCCGCGGATCAATCGGTATTCTCAAGCAGGCTTTCGAGAAACGCGATTTCCGTTGATTTGCTTTTTCGTTTTTCTTCGTGTTTTGCCCCATGTTTTTCCCCGCGCCGTTCCCTGCCTGTTCCTTCCAGCAGGGCGTCCAATTCGGGCGAATCGGGTTTGCGCATGTCGATAGTCCGGTCGGGCATGTTCCTTGTCGGAGCGTCCGTTTCCAAAACACCGTTCGATCCGGGAGGTTTTTTGATACCCCCTCGTACCTCCCTCCTGCGTTCTGCATTGGTCGAAACCGTTCTCACGGCATTACCGACTGCATTCCTGGACGCATTCCTGTCGGAAACGAAGGTTTCTTCGAACGGAATCGATTTGGTTTTCGGAACATAAGAAATCGTGTCCCGCGGCGGCTTGCGTCTCGGAACGGCCAATTCCATGAATTTCCGGCCGAGCAAACGTGTTCCGTTGCGGAACATGTCGCCGAGGTCGAGCAACACCTCCGAAAACGATTCGATCAGGCCCGTCCGCTGAATCGCAAGCGCACCGCCTTGCACACCGCCTTGCACACCGCCTTTCACACCGATTTTGCGGCCGCCGGAACGGGATGGTACGGCGGAAACCCGGAGCCTGTCGCCGTCGGCACATCCGAACCGTTGGATGCCGTCGCCGCTCATCGCATTTCCGGTTTTCTCCGTCCGGGAAGATGCCTGGGAATCTCCGGGAACGACGGGAAACGGCGGCATGGACGAAGGAGGCGGCGCGGGAGTGGCCTGGGATATGATCGTCGTATTCAAGATCGACGAGTCCGCCCGCGATTCTTCCGGAGAAGAGGAAGGGGATGTCGAAACCGTCCGGGCGGCCTGTTCCCGCTTGTACCGTTCTTTCGGAGTCAATTCAATCGGCAGGCGTTCCCGTATGATTGCCGTACCGTCGCCGATATCGTTCTCGAAACGGCCGAAAATGCGTGTTCGCAGTCGCCGTAAAAGAGGAATGTCGTCGGAAAAAAGACGATCGTGAATCGCCATATCGAAAAAGAGCGGATCGATGAATACGAGCAGGGTATCTTCGATTTCCATGTCCAGGGCGAATCGGCGGATGAATTTCTGTTCGTCCCTGTCGAGATCGTGGACACGGCAGAGTTCCCGGAACAATGCGCGAGGATCGTCGTAACTGTCCTTGGCCATTCGTCCCCAGACATACCGGCTGTAATAGACGTAGACTCCGCAGCCGGCAAAGACGGCGGCCAACAAGGCGAAACCGACGAACCGCGCCAGCGGTCCCCTGTTCGATGCTCCCTGGAACGTGCTGCTGATGGAAGTGAATACGTCTTCCTTTTCCACCGGGATTTTTTTTCCCGCATAGGTGTTGACCGATTTCGGATCGAACAGGTTGATATTGTCCTTCTTTTCGGGCTTTCTTCGTTGAAACTGGCCGTAGAGCCGTTCTTGTTTTTCCCGATACGAAGGTTGCGCAACCGCCCGGGAGGCCGGGATACCGGGCAGGCCGACCAGGAGGGAAAGTGCCAGGATGATACGCGATACTCGAAACATGGTGGTTGGCGCCGAGACGATGTGTGGAAACCGTGTTGGACTCTCCGAATGCGTTTTCGGACAGGGAAGACGCGTGGGAGGCGCCCGATTTCAGGCGGGCCTATACTGAATGCGGTTGTGATTTCCCGAAGCCGGCTTCGGTGTATTATACTGGAAACGCGATGAAAACGAACATTTGGTCGGGTCTGCCTGCCGCACTCACTCGCTTTTAACGTCTGTTTAGACAAGTGCTTAAACGAATCGTTCGAGCGGCAGGCGATTGTTCGCGGGAACAGTTTCAGGCCGTTTACAGTATATAGACCCGCGAATAAATTTTGACCCGTCGGTCGAGCCGTCCCCGCGCGCCGTAGGGTGGACAATACAGCGCGGCTTCCTTCGGCGCCGCTACGTTCAAATTTTATTCACAGATCAGTAAGGTTATTTCGATTCCCAGGACGCAGGCCGCTTTTCCAGGCTGGATTTCGCGGCGCCGCGCACCTCCGGATTCGGGTCGCGATGGAACGATTGCACGAGCGAATTGCGGCTCACCTCGCGTTTTCCCGAGGCGAGCAGTTCGGCGGCCTTCGCCCTCAGGGATGGATTCTCATCGGAAAGGAGGATGGAACAAAGCGGGTCTTCGAAAAGGTAAACGCTCTCGGCATACTCGACGCAAAGGAGCGCTTTGGCCTTTTTCAGCGGGGTGCCGTCGTTGAGGATTTCCGTCAGTCCGTGAACGAATTGAGGATCGACCTTTCGGATCAGTTTGGCCGAACTGCGCCGCTGGGACTCGTTGAACTGGTCGAACGAGTCGATGAAACGGTTGATGCGGAATTCCGGCAATAATTTCTGCACGGTATCCCGGACCATTTCGTGCGGGCTGTCGATATGCTGGAGAATATGGAAGGTCGCCCTGGGAATATCTCTCGCCCGGATCTGCGTCAACGCGCTTGATTGAACTCCCGGGTCGCCGTCTTCGGCAGCCTGGAGGATGATCGCATCGGTCCTGTCGCCGGGCGTTTTGTCCAAGTATTCCAACACCTGCCGCCGCCCGGCCGGCTTGCCGTAATGCAGGATGTGGGAATAAAGCGATATCCGCTGGTTCTCATCCATCCTGATGAAACGAATGAAGCTGACGAAACCGGGCTGATAACTTTCATCCAACTGGTCGAGGATGACACGGATTTCGGAAAACCATTCGACGGGGCCGACCTTGCCGAGATTGTCCTGCGTTTCCTTGGAAACGTCCTTGTCGAGCTTTTCGAAAAGCGCTTCGAGAAAATGAATGTCATGCCTTTTGGCGACGATTTGCATGACGACGCCCGGGGGATCGACCTCGCCGAGACAATACCAGATAAAATCCGGGATTCGCCGGTCGTTGGATTGGAGAAGCAGCCGATGGATGCCCGGAAAAGCGGGATGGGTCCGGTTTTCAAGGAGATCGTCCAAAACGGGTTCCCTTCCCAGAATATGAGGGTAGATCGCAATATAAACCTGGAGGGCAACCGTTGAATCGTTTCTTCGAAATGTTTTCAGCAAGGCGCTCAGGATGCGGGCCGTTTCGGTGAGGACCACGGAGTTGATGTATTGGCGACGTTTGCGTTCTTCAATCATTTTGAGCAAACGATCGGTCATCGCCAAAATGGTTTCCGGGAGCGGAGAATCCGCCGGGAGAACCGATTGGCGTTCATAAAGGATCGAAAGCATGGCCGGGATCGCTTCCAGGATATTGAGCGTCAAGATCGCCCGAAAACCGTTGCGCTGGAGGTGCTCGTCATCGCTGAGGATGGCCATGCGGACGGCCCCGATCAGCCTGTCGCCGTTTTCCGAAAGCATCTCGACGGTTTTTTCATCCAGCGTATCGAACTGTCGAATCAATTCCAGCAAATTGCGCGAACCTCGCCCCGACAGGAACTCTTGGCAGGCGTTTTTCCGAATCCCCTCATGCGAAGAGCGCATTGCCGACTCAAGCAACCGGGAGGCGGCCCGATTCTTCGACTGCGCCAGCAAGTGCATTGTTTTCAGGTATGGTTCGGACATGTTCGATCGTCTTCATTCAGCAATATATCGAAAGTCAGCAATGTATTGAAGGTCAGCAATGTATCGCAAAGCCGCGTCAGGCAAAACACGCGACCGGCTTCGTCATGAAAACACCTCATTGGGTTTGTCACGCGGAATTCCCCCGGTCTTTTTTTTCGACAACTTACGATCCGCGAATTGATTAAAACAGGAACAAGTCGCAAGATCGACCCGGTTGCCCTATTTTATACTGTAAACGGCCCGGTTGTCCATCAAAAACGTCCGACAAACCACTCATCGGAAACCATACTGCCTGTACGCTGCCTGTGCGACTCGTACTCGCCCATGCGGCCCGCACCTGGATCGGCTGGGGCGGACAGTGTTTATTGACAACTCAACGGGCTTCGGTATAAAATGCGGTCACGGTGACGTTGACCCAAAATTTTTCGAACAACTTTCCGGAAGGTTCCAAGCTCTTCATGTCCGTTGACGACCGACCCATGGAATCGCCGCTCCCTGATTCGTCCTCCGATTTGCCCCCTGATTCGGACACATCTCCGGCAGATCGAAAGCGTGTTTCCGGGACACTGCCCGGATCGTCGTCCGTGTTTCCCGCCTCGATCACGACCGCCGATGTCGGCAATTCCTTTGCAGACCGGGACTTGCCGGTCACCGACAACGGTTTGGTCGTCGCGCGGGCGGGAATCGGGAACGATGCGGAACGTGGAAATTCCAATTCCTCGGGAGAAACCGCATTGACGACCGACGATCCGGATATCCGCGCCCGGATCAGCTCGATTGCGGAGGTCATCAATCCGGGAGCGGTGCGTTCGCACGAACCGCCTGTTGAAAGAACCGTTCCCGGCCCCGGTTCCGGCTCCGACTCGGAAACGATGGCCGTTCCGACGCCTCCCGCCGTGCCGGTTTCCGAAGATGCGCTTCGAGCCGGGATGCTTCCCGCGGGAACGGTTCTCGGACATTTTGTCATTACCCAATACATCGGCGGTGGCGGGATGGGACGTGTCTATCTTGCGACCGATTCCGCGCTGGACAGGAAAGTCGCCATTAAAGTCCTTCCGCGACAACGGGTTAATGATCCCGGCGTGGTTGCCCGCTTCATGAACGAAGCCCGCAGTGCCGCGAGACTCAATCACGAACATATCGCCCAAGTTTATTTTGCGGGCGAACAAAACGGTGTCCCGTTCATTGCCTTCGAATATGTCGAAGGAACGAATATACGGACCTTGGTCGAGGAATACGGTCTTTTCCCGTTGCCGCAAGCGGTCAATTTCCTGATCCAGATCGCGCACGCCCTCGTTCATGCCGGAAGTCACGGCGTCGTTCATCGTGACGTCAAACCCTCGAATATCCTGATTACGAACGAAGGCAGGGCGAAACTGATCGACATGGGGCTTGCCAGACTGCTCAATCCTTCGGAAACAAAAGAGGATTTGACGGCCAGCGGGGTGACGCTCGGGACGTTCGACTACATTTCCCCCGAGCAGGCGAGAGACCCCAGGAATGCCGATATTCGCAGCGATATCTATTCGCTCGGCTGCACGTTTTTCTTCATGTTGACCGGAAGACCACCCTTTCCGGAAGGCACCGTGCTTCAAAAGCTGTTGCAACACCAGGGGGATATTCCGCCCGATGTTCGTGAGTTTCAGCCGGAAATTCCGATCGAGGTTGCCCAGCTTATCCAGAAAATGATGGCCAAGGATCCGCGGCAACGTTTTCAGACACCGGGAACCCTGATCGACGCCCTTGTCGTCATCGCGGAAATGCTCGGCCTTCGCCCCACGGGACCGGGCCGGATCATTTGGGTACCGCGGCCCCCGACCAGAAGCCCCCGGTTGTTCATCCATTTGCCCTGGATATCGACCGCCGTCTTGCTGGTGATCGCTGCATTTCTTTTCAACCTCGATGGTTATGACCACGGCGATTTGGCAATGCCCGATTTCGCATCTTTTTTATCGGAAGAGGAATCAAACCCGGCGGCGACGCGGGACGGTTTGCCCGGGAACGGTTCACCGGGCGCATCGGATGAAAGAAAAACCGGGACGGCGCATTACGCTTCCGACGACAATTCGATGAGGGAAAGCCCGATGAGGGACAGCGGAGCCGGTTCCCCTCTGCCGTCGCCCGCCGTCCTTTCAGGGTTGTTTGGAATCGATGGAACGCCGAACAGGTTTCCCCTGCTGCAACGCCTCCTGGGTACGGACACTCCTCCCGGTAACACGAATGACCGCCTTGCGTTACGGGTTCCCGACCCGGGAACGCCGACGCGGTTTGCCCTGTGTGCCAGGCCGGTTTCTTTCGAATTGGGCGGCATTCCTTCGAAAACGGGACGCGATGTTTCGATTCATCGTGCGATCGTTCATCCGATATCCTACCGGCGATCGGACAAGGTTATCGATCCCCGTTCGGACGAGATGGCCGTTGTTTCCCGGAAGACACTGGTCGTCGATCCCGAGGGCGCCTCTTCCGAATCCTATCGTACCCTGGAAGCGGCGGTGGCGGCCGTCGATACGATCGCGACGAAAGATCGCCGTGTTACGATTGAACTGCGAACCAACCAAACGCTTTTCACCAATCCGTTTACGATTGCCGGGGGTTCCCTGGCGATTACCGCGGCGCCCGGTTTTTCACCGACGTTGAAATTCGGACCCGGCGAAAGCGGTCTCGCCTATTCCGACCGTTCCATGATTACCATTGGGGACGGTGAGTTGCTGCTCCGGAACATCGCCGTCGAATTCCGCGTCCCCCAGGAAATCGCCGTTTCACGTTGGACCTTGTTCGAAATTCTCGACGCCGCGACGTTGACGCTCGAACGCTGTCTTGTGACCATCCGAAACACGTCCGGCGATTCCTCGAATGAGACCGCCACATTTCACCAGGAGGTCGCCTTTTTTCGCAGCGTCGTTCCCCCGCTCGATTTCGAGTTCTTCCACGGCCCCTTTGAGATTACCGATACCGAGACCAGCTTTCTGGTCTACGAGAGCGACGGAAAGACGCGGCCTCTGGACGAGCGGGCCATCACTTTCCTGAAAAAATACGGGCGCAAGGTGAAGGTGCTGGACGTGAAGAATCTGGGCCTGAATGTGCTGGAGGACTCGGTGAGCGAGTATTTTTCGGGCCTGCTCATCAATAATGTGATCGGCATCTATAACCAGGAGCTGGCGGTGCTGCGCAATCATCCGCTGTCCACCCGCCGGTATATGTGGCAGTTCGCGTATTGATACTATCCACCCCAATGCCCTCGTCGGATACTTCCGATGCGGGCTTTTTTTGCTTTCCAATGAACAGTTTTTCTAAAGATTTATTGACATATGGAGGGAAGATGGTATACCATAAGTAATAAAGAGAACGGGAGGCGGAAAAAATGAAAAAAGTATACGCGCTTATTGTGATATGCGTCTTGATGCTGGCTTTCGCCCCATCCATGGTCGCGTTAGAGTCGAGGGGTGCTTCGGAAATGGCGCAAAATCGGTATGCAAAAATGATTGATTCGGCCGCCGAAGACCTTCTAAAAAGAGCGGAAATCAGTTTGGCCTTTGCTACTAAGAGATGCCCCGTTTGTTCATCCGCTGGCGGAGAATGCGTATACATCACGTCCATTGAGGTTTGCCCGATAAGGTCTACCCGAAGACCATAAACGCGAAAAGAATGAGGAAAGCGATATGCTTTCCTCATTCTTTATGGATAGGCCCATATTTTTATGTTTTTATGCGCTCCTTATCGCGCCTTCGGCTGCGGTGAACCAGGGGGCGTCCAATGGGCGAAGCCTCTGCTCCCTTCATCCGCTAGACGCCTGACTATTGGTCGCTTACGTTGCTTTTTGAAGGTGCCAAAAAAGAACGAGCCGTTTTCACATCGACTCGTTCTTTTTCGCAGGAAATTGCCTTGCGACAATCTCCAAACATTACCTTGCTTACAGCATATTACATTTCCGGGACATAAGTACGGTCATTCATTAATTCAGCCGCACCCAAGTTGCCAAGCGTCTGTCCAATGACAACATTTGTGGTCTTGCCGTTTCAAGCTCTGATTCGTCCAATGCAACGCTTACCGAGCTGTGTCCGCTGCGTTTGCCGCGTTCGCAAGAACGATCCATTTTGCAGCAGTATCAATAACATACTCGCTTTCAAACCATAAGAAGTTAAAGTCATCAAGCGCTTCCGGGAAGTCCGGCTGGATATTGACATATCCGGGTACAATACCGCCAGCGATGTAAGACTTATCGGCGCGGTTGCTACCGTAAGCCTCGTTAATGGAGTCGGTTCCAACACCGGACAACCAGGACGTATTGTTATACGGATGTGTTCCCAGAATATAGTCCATTACACGGAAAATGTAGTCGGTGCTGACAAGTTCCGGATAGTATTTATTCAAAATACTCATACGAACACCCATATCAACAACGCCTGTCGATCCGCCCCACATACCGTTTGTATCCGGCACGCCAAATGGGTTAGAAGCAACCTGTGCATCTAAAGCGGGCACATATTCTTCCAAAGTTGCTTTAAAAGCATCTTCGAAATCAGTGTCCAAGTAGTTCAGAATACGTACAGCTTTCCAACCTTCTGCTCCGAAGTTTACTCTTGTGCTGTTCACATCAATCTGAATGTCGGCCATGTCGTTAATCAATGCAATATACTCATCGCCAACGCCGTCGGTCGCGAGTAAAAGCTGAATTGCCGCGTTCCATCCGTTGTTCAGTTGATTGCGGACTGCACGGTCAGAAGGATCGCCCTCAGTAATGATGGATCCTGCCGCCATCTCTTCGTTCCAAAGTTCTTTAGCCATATCGAGACATTTATTGGCCAATACGTCGTCATAGCCTTTCAAAACATAGGAAGCAGAAGCCAAAGTCGCAATCGCGTTCAGCTGCATGCCGATATCTTTGGAATGCGCAAGCGCCATTCTGTCGTCCATAAGGCCGGATTTTAAACCACGAACCTCATCGGGTGCAAGGGTCGCATCATACATCAAGTTATCCGTATCCTTCGAGCCGTCGCCAAGATGCGTATACTGTCTCAATGAAGAAACTTCGAGTACAGGGAATACGAATCCAACGGTCTCAAGTTGAGCAATAATCTGAAGAATACCTTGCTTCACTTGCTGTTTGATATCACTTACGCCATCCGGTCGATGCGCTTCAACAAAACGGTTCTCAAAATCGACTAACGTTGTGTCAAGATCCACGCCGAATTCATCAAACGCCAAAGCCAAATCTTGTATTACACCCATATTTCTGGACGTTTGAATATCAAAGTCACCAGCGTCATACCATCCGCCGACGTTAAGGGTTTCCCCGTTTTGGCCTACAATGCGTTCAAGAGGCTCGAAAGGCGTCGTTGCCGTATCTTCCGGACCCATGCTCCAGCCGTCAAACCATTGTGTATCAAACGGCGCTTGGATTGCATCGTCCATATGGGACTCTTGATGCCATATACGGTAAGCCTCGCGTACCGTCATATGATCCATTTGTACAGGGAAGTATACGCCAAGCGTAGCCTGCCATGAATTCGCGTAAGCGCCCTCTTTAATCGGGAATAAACCGGTTTTCACGTCGCCGTAAACAATTCTGTACATACCGGGCGTCGTAATCGTAGAGAAATCGATGTTTCTGTACTCATATCTAAGCCAAGTTTTCGGCGCGCCAACCGTTACCGTTTGAACAGCCGTATACGTGCCGTGCTCGTCCAAACGCTCGATGGTTGCCGTTTCCGGAGCGTCATATGCCGGATCAAGCTCAACGACCGCTACTTTATCGCGGTTCGGTTCATAACCGGCCTGGTTGTAGGCTACATTCGGTTCACGTGTCCAGTCTTCTGCAACGTCCGGGCTGATGTGCCAAACGATTTCGGTTTGGCCCGCTTCGAATACGCTTCTGAGAACGAACCAACCGTTTTGTGCGCGGTTACGTCCGTCAAACAGTTCCAAACCGTCTTCGGAAGTAATGCGGATACGGTTTTCAGCGTCTTCTGCGGCAAAAATCATCTTTTCACCGGAGGCGATCAATGTAGGCTGATAATTGCCTCTGGCGTCGTTCCAGTCTTTTACATACCAAGATTGATCTTCTGTTCTTGCGCGGTCTTTCTGTTCCATTTCATCTTCCGGCACTAACGGGAATATACGGAAGTCGTTGTAATTACCGTCCACCGCGTCGGCCGTCTGAATGCTCTTTCCGACAAACTGGGAAGGAATGAACTCAAGATTGAAGCCTGCTTTGCCTACCAAATCAGCGGGCAATTCTTCTTCCAGCTTAATCGTCAGTTTCACGCCGCCCGCTTCGGGTTCGGCTGTCATTGTATAATCTACAGCCGCTTTCTCTTCGCTGCCCTCAACCCCGGGGAATGTCAGCGAAACGCTTGCGATATCGGCCTCTTCATCGATAACGCGTTCTTTGATGCTCGGCGCCGGTGTAGCGTCCCATTGCTCCGGTGTAGGCAGCAAGTGGATGTCGCCGTTCGTGCCAATGCGGCGGCCGGATTGAATTAATTCAATACCTGCGCTGTGCTGATCGCCAAACGTATTATCAAACTGTCCGTTGTACATAAACAGGTTAAAGCCGGGGGTTTCAAGATAACCGACGTCGCCGTAATCGTCTTCGCCTGTTTTCTTGGCCGTCATCATGAAATCGTTTTCGAAATCTGCTATGGCGTTAGCGGACTCATCGCCACCTTCATTCGCGATCATGCTCGCCGCCATACCGGCGGAAACCCACTGCGACTGATAGTTAATGATGGATTCGTTTTCAAACCACAAGAACGTAAAGTCGTCCATAGATTCTACGAAGTCCGGCGCGGGCGTAACATAACCCGGCAGGATAGAACCCGGGATAAAACTTTCATCCGCACGGTTCGAGTTATACGGCAACAGGTGGGATTTCGTGCCCAAACCCGACAGCCAGGAATGATTGTGCTGCGGATGCGTTCCGAAAACAAAGTTTACTGCGTTGAGCGTGTATTCCTTGAAACTTTCGCATTCCGGGAAGAATTTGTACAAAATACCGGTGCGCTGACCGATAGAAATGACATTCGGGCTGATGCCCCATCCGGTCGCATTGAAGAACGGTACGCCGAATGCCGGATTGTTTTCAAGTTCTTTTTCTACTTGCGCTGCATACAGTAACGCAGAAGTGGACACCACATCCTCATAAGACCGGTACGGCGCCTCCGGGACTACGCCTTCCATATCAGCTAAAGCAAGAACGAATCCCCAGTTGCTTTCCATTGCGGCGGAAGTTTCATCGACATCAGCTGTCAGAACATTGTCTTTAAATGTCAGGTTGGCGTATCTCACCAGACGCTGTTTCAGTGACTCTAAATCGCTGAGACCGTCTACCAGAAGATCGGTATTAATTTTTAACGCCGGTTGCTCTTCCGAGTTTTCAAGGTAACTCAACACTTTGATCAACTGAACCAATGTAGCCCACTCTTTGCTGCCGTGAAGAAGCAATACATCCGGAACACCGTCCGCTCCTTCATCGATGGCGCCACGGTTGCCTGCGGTCTTCTCATCCACGCTATCATCCGGCAATGCCGCCGGCAACGGCGCTTCCGCATTCCAAATGCGCAAAGCAGCTTCCAAGTAAACCGCGGCATCTTCGGGATACGCTTCTCTTAAAGCGTACGCTGCGCCCGCGAAGTCCGCAGAAGTAGTGCCAAGTAAATTAGCGGTGTAGTTTCCGCCGCCGCCGCCCAACATCATCACTCTGTCGTCCGGTCTGCCGGAATACACTTTGCCGTCGCGTTCTACAACATCACTCGGGGCAAGATCCGGATCATATATGTATCCGTCCGTATCGGAGGAAGGATCGCCCAAGTGCGTATATTGGCGGAGCGTGCGCAATTCCATCGCACCGGCTGTGCCGCCGAGAATTCTATACTGCGCTTCAATCTGTTTCATGCCGTGGTTGATTTGCTGAATAAGATCCGGGATACCGTCCGGACGGTGCATTTCAACGATACCGCCTGTTTCCGCATCCCATTCAACGGAAAGCGTGTCGTATTTGCCCAGTTCTTCATCTTCAAAAGCGCTATAGGCCTGAATCAAATCTTCCAAAACTTGAATATTTCTTGCAGTTTGAATGTCAAAATCGCCCGCGTCAAACCAGCCGCCGACATTCAAGCCTTCGATGTGCTCACCGAATTCCGGAAGGAGTCCTGCCTCAATTCTTCTTAAAAGTTCCTCGGGCTTATTATCCTCATTCGGCATATTCATACCGTCAAACCAAGCATAATTTCCTTCGCCCGACTTGCCCCAAAAATTCGGGATACTGGCGTCATCCATATGGGAAGCGCCGTGCCACAGTCTGTAGCCGTCGCGAACTTCGATATGGTCCATTTGAACCGCTAGGAAGTTGCTGAGCGCGGACTGCCACGATTCATTATATACGTCATTGGCAATCGGGAAAACTTCCGTTTTCTGACCCGCGTACGCAATTCTGTACATACCGGTTTCTTTGACGTCGCTAAAATCAAACTTAGCATGTTTATAGCGTCTCCAAATCTCCGGAGCCGTCAATTTTCCCGCGTAAACCTCCTCTTCGGAACCGTCTGCGTTTACTTTTAAAAGAGAGATGTCTTCTGCATAACCATTGTCATACATATCCAACTCAATAACCGCAACTTTGTCCTGCTGAGGCGCATAACCAACCTGGCTGAACGCAACCATGGGATCGCGCACCCAGTCTTCTTTGACTGTCGGGTTGATTATCCATTCGACGACTGTATCGCCCGCTTGCGTGCTTCCGTCAAGTACGTCACTTAAAACATACCAGCCGTTCTGCGCACGGTTACGTCCGTCATACATTTCAAGTTCGCCTGATTCAGAAGTGATAACAATATTGTTGAATTCATCTTCCGGTGCCAAGGAGAACGCATGACCTGTCGCAAACGGTTCCGGCTGCGAGGGGCCTCTTTCTTCGTTCCAGTCATCGACGTACCAAGCCTGATCAAATTCCGGCCATTCTATATCTTCCATCGGATCTTGGGGATGCATCGGGAAAACGCCGTATGTATCAAAATTGCCGCCTGCCTGGCTGGCAACCTGATAGCTCTTATTTCTGTACTTCGAAGGAATAAATTCCAGATTGAATCTGGCTACGCCTTTTAAATCACTCGGCAAATCCTCTTTCAGAACAACAGAAATTTTCACGCCGCTCTCTACGGGCGTGGTAATGAGCTCATAAGAATAGTTTAACTCTTCTGATTCTGCGCCGTCGCCGTCGAATGTCATCGGTACAGTTATCGTATTTGTATCCTCGTCAAACACTTTCTGTGTGACCCTGTCTTCGTCGCTGACAATAGCGGGAGCGGGCGTTGCGTCCCATTGCTCCGGTATGCGGCGGTAATGGACATCGCCGTTGGTAGCGATACGGTTCCCATGCATGTAAAGCTCAATCGCGCATTGATGCTGGTCGCCGAATGTACCCGAAAAAGTCGAGTTGTAAGCGACAACGTTAAATGCATTGGATGCGGGGTTTCCCGCTTCGTCTCCTATCAACAGATAACGGCTTTGTCCATGCTCCTCGGAACTTAATACCGTTTCAAAACCACTGTCAACCGCGTCTGCGGCGCTTGCTACGTTGAATCCAACAGGCGCTGAGCTGAGCGCCATGGATGCAGCTAATAAAAACGCAGCAACCCTATTTCTTTTCTTCATACTAACAACAAATACCCTTTCTTTTCAATCTTTTCTGAACTGAATTGTAAGACCAACTTCTCTTGCTAAATAAAAACACCCCCCATAAGAATATATTATGCACATCTCCCAACTATCATATAGCAATATAATACGCCTTCGGCTTTTACACCATTAGGCGGGAAGATCATAGAATATATTGGTGAATACCACGATTAGCCGGATAATTGCCGCCGTAGAAACAAGAGGCTAGTCTCTCCAATTCTTTGATATGGAACAGAACATATCATCTTTTCACCCAGTAACAACGTTAGCATTGTGCTTGTTTTCGTCAGCGGCATAATTTTTTTCTGTGAAGGAGTACAAACCGATGTTAGAAGCTGTAATCACTCGTGTTTCATCTGCGTGTTCGCGCACACTATTATGCGCGCATTATATATCCATATCCTTCGGTTGTCAATAGGATATTTTGCTATTTTAATATGTTACATATACTTTATATATAATAACACTGCGCTTATTATGTGAAAAACTCATATATTATAGATATAAAAATCCATGGGATGCTTTGCGTCCTCGCGCACATTATGTAGATTGACAATGGATATGCGTTATCATAACATTAATCAAAAAGAGTTTGCCAGAGGAGCATAATACATGGCAGTTACCATACAGCAAATCGCGGACGCGGCGGGCGTATCCCGTGGCACCGTTGACAGGGCTTTGTACAACGCAAGTCACTGTCCATAACAGTTACTCATCTATCTTTTGCTATTGATATTATCACTCATTAGCGGCAATTATTATAAGCTGTTTTCGACATTTTCGCATTTTGGAATAATATTTAACCCAGTATATATAATTTGCACGGGCACTGTTCCGAACGCACCTATTCTTTTGGCGGAAAAAATATCTAAGTTTCGGGGTTTTGTTTAGGGCGTGTTCGGTAATAGTCAAACTGCTCCAAAAGGAGTAAACTGTCGCAGAGATGAAGGGAATCGTGGCAGGGGTCAGACGGTATGAGGCAAGTGATAGCGAATGGGAGCGAGTGAAGGAGTATCTACCACCGGAGCGAACAGGGGGGCGTGGTAGACCGTCAGGAGACAATAGAAATGCTCTGAACAGCATTTTATGGATGGCGCGAAGCGGAGTTGCATGGGATTTTGGCCCAAACTCCGTGGAAATAGGGAATGACAGCTCCGGGTATAGTCTGGTAGACTATAGTTACCGTCAGCACCGGGAAATATTCCGGCAATATCAAGACATCACAAAGCCGAAGCAACGGGAGCAATTCCGCAATGACCATCACGCGGAAATAGCGTTATACGAAGCGGCGAAGCGGTATCTGTATGGTGTGATGAACGGGCGCGCCTCCCTGCCCATAAAAGGTTGGCAGGATGAACGCGGTAAGCTGGCCAATGAGCGCGGGGCGCTTAACTGGGAATACGTTTCTCTCAAGGCCGAGGTGCAAAGCGTAGAGCGGATACAGCGGGCGGTTGTGGATATTATGATGTAGGTCAGGGCCTGAGACGGGCCGCTTGGGCGGCCCGATTCAACCTTTAGTCAGTAGCTGTGAACGATGTGCCTTATGGCTATATACTATTTTTAATGCTGCCTCATTTGTATTTACGCCCATTTTCTGCGACGGTACATAGTGACACCAATAACAGTAGATATAAGCGTCACCCCGGCGAGAACCGCGATAGAACCCCAAACGCCGGACAGTGGGTCGCCGGCAAACGCGCATTGCATCACCTCCACCACATGAGTGAGCGGCAGTACATTGGATATTGTCCGGATGCCGTCTGTGAGAAGCTCTGCCGGAAGGGAAGCTCCGGACAGAAACATCATGAGAAAATATAAGATATAACAGACTGCTTGGGATATCTTCGTATTCTTGAATATCGCCGTAATCAGGAATCCAAAGGAGAACATAGCCGCAAGCGAAAGCAGAAACAAAGGCAGGATTATAAGCCAAGAGCCGTCTATGTGGATGTTGTACAGCAGTTTTCCCGCCGCGACTAAAATGAGCGAGCCGACAACTGTGGACAGAAAATAGACTAGCATCTGTGATAGTATAATATTGACCTTGCCTATAGGCGTTGCGTCAAAACGTTTGTACGCTTTATTTGCCTGATATTCAATTAGTCCCAAGGGCAGTGTCATGAGACCGCCGACCGCAATGACCATTCCCAAATATGCCGGAACGCTTACATCCATAGAGCCGCGCCCGCCGAACAGAGCGGCCGGTTCGTTTCCGTACAGACTGCCGAACAGGCAGACCATCATAAGCGGGAACAGAAATGAGAAGAACGGCCCGAAGAACCCTCTAAAATATAACACGGTTTCCATTTGCACAGATTTACGCATAGCTTTTGTGTTCATACAATCCCCTCCATCGTAATACGCCCTTTTTTCGGTACAAAGGCAAGGTATAGATCCTCCAGCGACATTCCGTCCCGCCATTGTCCTAAGGGGAGCGTCTTCTTGGCATAATCCCGAAATCCATCCAGAGTTCCCGTATAGATTGCCTTGCCCACCAACATAAACACCAGTCTGTCCGCCAACGCCTCCACCTCGTCCATATAATGAGATACCAACAGCATACCGGTGCCTGCATCACGTATAGCTCTCAGGCTCTCCCAAATGTTTTGACGAACCTCCGGATCAAGCCCAGTCGTCAACTCATCGAGGATCAGCATTTGCGGCCGCGGTATCAAAGCCAAAATGATGGAAAGACGCTGCCTTTCACCGCCGGAAAGTTTAGAGACATACCGTTTTCTTTTTGCTGAAAGGTCAAGCTGTTCCAGCATTTTTTTGTAGTCCGCAGGAGTTTTATAAAACGAGGCATACCACGCGCACAATTCCTCAACCTTGATTCTTTCAGGATATGAGGCGTCCTGTAACTGAACACCGAGATGTTCGTAAATATCTTGGCGGGCTGTAAGCGGGTCTTTTCCAAAAACCGAAACCGCACCCGAAGCCGGTTTGCGCAAGCCTTCCAAGCATTCGACGGTTGATGTTTTCCCCGAGCCATTAGGCCCTAAAACCGCAAGAATCTCACCGGCCTTTACCTCAAACGAAACGCGGTCTACCGCTGTGATTTCCCCGTATTGAACTGTCAAATCTCTCACATGTGCTAAAATATCCATGACACAACGCACCTCCTTAATGCTGACATTTTAGCGGGGTAATTAAGTTGTGTCCTGTCTTTGTCCGCAACATGCCGGAATCAGTCTGCAAGATACAATATGAAGCAGGTGAAATACAGCCGCGCGCTCAATGATTATGGTATAATGCTTTTTAATTGGTGAGGTGATTCAATGCGGGTGGAAATTAAAATAGATGCGAAATTGAGCGAGCCATATGTAAACCTCCACGTTCCAAAGCTAACAGCGGAAATAGGCGCGGTTGTGGAATTATTGGAGGGCATGGGCGGCGCGTCCAGTTTGCTCACCGCTAAGAAAGACGACAAAGCCTATGTCATTGAACCCGGTCAAGTGGAACTCATTCGCACGGAGGGCGGCAGCGTTATGCTGTATGACAGGACGGCGCGCAGCTTTACAGTGGATAAGCCTTTGCGTGAGGTCACACAGCGGCTGGGGAACGACTTTGTGCGCATATCCAAATCGGCTGTTGTCAATATTAATCGCATTGATCATGTGTCCCCGTCTTTCAACAGCACTATGGACATCACTATGAAAAATGGTATGAACGATTATATTTCCAGAAAATATCTTGGCGATTTCAAAAAACGCCTGGGGCTTTAGGAGGCGATACTAAGATGGTCAAACGAGTCTTAAAATATGTGGTTTACGGCATTGCGTGGGGTTGGTGCTGGCTGGTAGTAATATGCCTGATTGCTGATTTAGCACGCTTGGAACCGTGGAGTGAAGCCATATTCAGCCACTTTCCGCAAAACGTGCTGGCCAGCACCATCACGGGCATGGGCTTCGGAACAAGCTCAATTGTTTACACATTTACGCGTCTTAGGCTCTGGCAGCAAATATTGATCCATTTCAGCATCGGTATGAGTGTTTATTTTCCTGTCGCGTTTGGTTTTGGATGGGTTCCTACCGATTCCGCCGCTGTTATCGTCTCGTTCATAACACTGTCTATTCTGATCTTTTTCCTGATTTGTTCCGGCTTCTATTTCTACAACAGATTAGAAGCCAAAAGAATAAATGCCAAGCTGGAAGCACTGGAAACGGAAAAAAGCCGGACGGAAGATATGCGTCAATAGTGTCAGTTAGCGTGGCTTCTTTTTTAGAATAAACGTCGACGGTCTTATTTGTGGCGAAAAAATATCACAGTGATCGCGTTCACTAGTATAACGTTCTATAAATAAATGGCAAAAACGCACAAGGAGTGGTATACTGTTCCCGAAATACGGGAGGGGATGGAATGCCACGAAGAAGAGCACGGCAGATCGTATTGGACACGGAGCAAAGAGCGAA
>QMCD01000367.1_pt1 | contig 33303 bp, 26 predicted proteins | sample 1821841 | NCBI WGS metagenome assembly QMCD01 (sample SAMN01991225, study PRJNA193472) | Termite gut metagenome, whole genome shotgun sequencing project. | isolation source: worker | host: Macrotermes natalensis
ATGACTCAAGTATCTTAGCACTGTATGTCAACTATCTTGGCATAATTAATGGTGATAACCATATAACCCAAAATATAAAACGAGTTTTACAAGGATTAAATCCCGCACATTTAGTCGATGATCCCAATTATTACGATGAACACATGGCCTCATTTGCGAAAAAGGTCGATAAATCAATTATGGTTAGACTCGAACAGCTTGACATGTCGGATGTTATGTATATGGGTTTTTCAATGAAAATGGATCAGTGGGTTTTTGCATCAATTATTGCCCAAAAAATTAAATCATTATACCCCGATATACCCATCTTGGCAGGCGGAATAAGCAATAGACGAATTGCAAAGTTGTTTTTGGAAAATTTCACTCAATTTGATGTCGCCATGTGGGGCGAAGGAGAGTATACAATTGCCGAAATAACCCGTGCAATAGAAAGCGGCTTCCCGTTAGATAATGTAGGCAACATCGCATATCGCAACGACGGACGTGTTGTTTTTTCGAATTCTCCAAAACGTAAATATCTGAATTTATCTGAAGAAGAGTTATATCCTGATTACAGTGATTTTTTTGAGCAACGATCCTCATTCAAAATAAACCACGAAATAGTTATACCAATTGAGGGGAGCAGAGGTTGTCATTGGAATAAGTGTCGATTTTGTTATCTGAACGCCGACTATTTGTATAGGCTAAAGTCGATAGAAAAGATTGGAGCAGAAATTTTACATCAAATACAAGAATATCAGGTTTATAAATTTGAGTTTTTGGATAACGATTTGGTTGGCAAAGATATACGTCGTTTTGATATGTTGTTGGATGAATTTATACGGATAAAAGAGATACATCCAGATTTCCAAATTGTTCTCGCTGAGATAATTACAAAAGACCTTAATAAGGGGATTATAGAAAAAATGTCCAAGGCAGGTATTCTGTATGCTCAAATAGGATACGAAAGCCCTAGTGCGGGGCTTCTGAAGAAAATAAATAAGAAGAATACGTTTGCAAGCAATCTTCTATATATCAAGTATGCTATTCAATTTGGTATAAAGGTCAAGTCTGTAAATGTTCTTTTCAATCTTCTCGAAGAGACGGGTGAAGATATTTTCGAAGGAGCTGATAATCTTCGGTTTCTCCGTTTCTCTTTGGGTAAAAACAAATTTTGGCACGCCTTGATACCTCTTTGCATAAACTCTACAAGCAGATACTTTAAAGACATTGACGAGCAAAAGACCTCTTGGCGCGTATCCCGCTGGACATACACCTTAATGAAGGATTGGATTCGGCCAGTTGATCATTGGGATATATTCGACTACATAAAAGCAGAGAAGAATCCTCAATGGAATACTTTTTTAAGTATTGAGCAGCATTATCTATCAAATAAATATACCTATGATGTTACAAGAAATACTGATGGCCTTCTCTTTGAAGAGAAAATGAATGGAGTAACGATAGCCGTACGTGAATTCTTGTTATTCTCATTAGAAACGGAAATACTGATACGCACCAATGACCAAGTGGTGTCTTTACAGTCATTGACGGCCTCATTGAGCTCCGAGTACAATGAGGACACGATTAAAAATAGTATACGCAAACTTGCCCATTGGGGGTTGGTATACCACTCAACGAATTTCGATGCTATCGTTTCCACAATCGACATAAATATTCCTTATTCTATTTTTAATCACGGTTTGTTATAGTGGAACTATGTATGTAATAGCTAAAGCGAATTCGCGAGGACTTGCGACCGCACAGCGACCGCAAGTCCTCGAAAGTGTCAAAATGTCCTCGAAACAGACTCGATTAGAAACGAACTTAATAATTTGACATATAAGAACTTTAACGAATGAGTTCGATTTACCTCAAAATGGCGATTTTTGACTGCCCTTAATCGGCTCCGGGTACGATGATGGGGCTATTATTCCTTTTTCTGCTCTCTCCGACCGTTCAGGTCGAGAGGGTCGATTCGTTGACCTATTTCGAGGCCAAGGCGGGCTCCGTAACCCTGTTCGAGCGGCCCGATATGGGGGCCGAAAACCAGCCTATCCTTCATTCGGATGAGGCGCAAATCGCGCTTCGGAAGTACGGAATGTCGTTAAAAGACGGCGCGGTATACTGCTCCGAGGATGGATTTATGGGCGAATTTGTGGCCTACTATCCCGAGGAGCGCGCGTTGGCGGTGTTGCGTTACAACGAGGCCGAGGAGTTTAACGATCTGGTTTGGTATGACCTGAGGACGGGAAAAGCTACTTGGGAGTATAGCGAGGCGACTTATTTTTACTCGCCGTCGGGTCGCTATCGGGTGGCGGAGTGCGCGTGGATGTCGCAGGTGCACACTACCTATTTTCTGCAAAAACACGTTGTGGGCGACTGGTACGAGGGTTTCGGTGGCGATGACGACGATGGCGACATTCATTATGCCCCCGAAGGTCTGACTGCGGAGGTGTTTTGGGCCGACGATCGGACGGTTTATCTGCGCAACAAGGCCGCCTGGGCGGGCGAACCCGAGGAGTGGCTGAAGGACAATGCGGGTTATTGGAGGGTGAGGATTTCCAGCGCGGCGGCGGGGTCGGGCGAGGGGATCCAGTGAATCCCCCCGTCGCGGCGAAACCACGTCATCTGCCGTTTGGCATAGCGGCGCGAGTTGCGCTTGATGAGTTCAACAGCGCGGTCGAGCGAAATCTCATTATTGAAGTATTGGTTCATCTCGCGATAGCCAACTGTTTGAAGAGCAGGCAGTTGGCTATATTGCACGAGGGCGCGGGCTTCGGCTTCGAGGCCCTGTTCCACCATCCGATCGACCCGCTCGTCGATGCGCCGATAGAGCTCCTGACGCGGCAGGTCGATGCCGATTTTGACTATTTTGAACGGCCTGAGCTTGCGTGCTCCCGTTCGGAACGACGAAAAAGGCTTTCCGGTTTGGCGAATCACCTCCACAGCGCGCTGGATACGCGCGGGGTTTTGGCGATCCACCTGCTCGAAATAGACAGGGTCTTTTTGACGAAGTTCGTGAAGTAAAGGTTCAATCCCTGAATGTAAAATACTGTCGGTCAATTGTTTGCGAATTTCGAGATCGACATCGGGAAGCTCGTCCAAGCCACGACACAGCGCGTCGATATAGAGTCCCGAGCCGCCCACCGCAACGACAAATTGGGTCTCGGCAAAGAGCTTTTCGAGAAGTTGCAGGGCTTCCGTTTCGAAGTCGGCGCAGGTGAAACACTCGGTCGGCTCGCGGTCGGCAATAAAATAGTGCGGCACGCTAAGTAGTTGATCCTCAGTGGGTTGCGCAGTTCCTACGGCCATACCTCGATAGACCTGCCGCGAGTCGGTCGAGAGAATCGGCACGACGGTTCCGGTCGCTTCGGTCAGCCCCAAGGCCAAAGCCACCGCCAAATCGCTCTTACCCGAACCCGTCGGCCCGACGATGGAAATTAAAGTATTAGTTGAATTTTTGTACATTATCTTATTGATAGTAAGAACTTTACGGTGTCGATTCCGTCGGGATAATCGAGCAGGGTGGGGTGCTGTGTCTTGCCGAAATCGACATCGAGGCCGGCCACACATTGGATCTCGTCGGCGTGCTGCGAAATCCAAAGCCTTACTTCATCTTTCGAGTCGTAAAACGCATAGTGACAAACACTTACGTTGGTCGAAAAACTTTTTTTCTCAATCAGCAAACAGGCTCCACAGTCAATATACTCGGCCGAGGTCATATCCATCAACGCTCTGGCGCGCCGATAATTGTTGTGATACTTCACATTTAATGCGTTAACTCGTTGAGTAACAATGCTTTGCAGCAACGAAAAATCGTACCCGCGCGGAACGAAAATCAAGCTTACATTGCGACATCCGAGCCCCGAAAACGAGAGGATATCGTCCGCCAAACCCTCCAACTGCGACCGATTTTCCGTTCCGTCGAGCACCGCCAGCGACGACCGATGGCCCCTCAAAAGCGCGGGCAAACCGGCATACTGCGCGCCCAGAGCCGCTATCGCGTCATCACCGCCCATAGCGACGACCGCCGCCGGATCGCCATCGAACGAAACGCGCGTAAGTGGCTCAATATCAATCAATTGCGCAACCACCCAGCGCATCAAAACCGAATCTTTCGACGACGGCTTAACCACTGCGCGATGCCCCGCAGCCAACACACAAACCAGATCGTGAACCCCGACAAAAGGAATATTTCCGGCCATAACTATCAGAATATCAGTACTTTGCGTCGCAGGCAACTCGGGATAGCGAACAAACCATTCTTCCAACGCGCGCTCCGAAAGCATATCCGTCGCCAAATTGCGTGCCGCCATTCGAACACTCCGCTGCGTAAACCACGGATTAGCCTCCACAGCCGCCGCTACAACTGCCTGATAATCAGCGTTTTGTCCATCCGAAAGGGCCATCAATCGTCGACCCAGCTCCGAAAAAAAATCTACCATAGAATTACAAATTTAGAAAAAATGTTCGTATATTTGTACCCTCGGAGGCTCAAACAGCCTCTCTAAACGGTCCGAATATCCCTTTTTATACTATTTCTATGTCTGAAATCAACGCGCTGGAGAACAAGAGCCTCTCCGAATTGCGCACCATTGCCAAGGCTATGGGGCTGAAAGGTGCATTCAAAAAAGAAGAGCTAATCGCCCGCATAACCGCTGATAATCAATCGGTTACGCAAAACAACGAACCGAAAAAAATGAGGAAGCGGGTCCAAAAACCCTCTGCCCAGGAAGTTGTCGAACCCGTCGTTCCCGACCAACCGACAACCCACGAACAACCCAAAGCACAACAACAAAAAGGCAAGCGAAAACGTGCTCACACCGAGTCTCGCGACGATTTCAGCGGCAATGTCGAGGCCGAAGGAGTGCTCGAAGTGATGTCCGACGGCTATGGTTTCCTGCGTTCGGCGGATTATAATTACCTCAATTCGCCCGACGACATCTACGTTTCGCCCTCGCAGATTAAGCTTTTCAGCCTCAAGCCCGGCGATACGGTGCAGGGTGAAATACGTCCTCCGAGAGAGGGTGAAAAATATTTTCCGCTGGTTAAAGTAAACAGAATCAATGGATTAGACCCCGATCTGGTGCGCGACCGCGTGCAGTTCGAGTTTATGACACCGCTCTTCCCGAGCGAAAAATTTAACCTGACCGGCAACGGACACAACAATCTTTCGAGCCGCGTTGTCGATCTGTTCGCGCCCATCGGCAAGGGTCAAAGGGGGCTCATCGTCGCACAGCCCAAAACAGGGAAGACCGTGCTGTTGCAAAATATCGCCAACGCCATCGCCGACAACCATCCGGAGGTCTATATGATCGTGCTTTTGATCGACGAACGGCCCGAAGAGGTGACCGAAATGGCGCGCAACGTGAAGGCCGAAGTGATCTCATCGACCTTCGACGAACAAGCCTCGCGGCACGTGAAGGTTGCCGAAATGGTGCTCGACAAAGCCAAACGAATGGTCGAATGTGGCACCGATGTGGTCATCTTTCTCGACTCCATCACCCGTCTGGCCAGAGCATACAACACTGTGCAACCTGCGTCAGGTAAGGTTTTGTCCGGTGGGGTGGACGCCAACGCGCTCCACAAACCCAAACGTTTTTTCGGTGCGGCACGCAACACCGAAGAGCGAGGTTCGCTGACCATAATCGCCACGGCGTTGATCGACACGGGCTCGAAGATGGACGAAGTGATTTTCGAAGAGTTCAAGGGCACAGGCAATATGGAGCTGCAGCTCGACCGCCGTCTGTCCAACAAGCGGGTCTATCCGGCGGTGGATGTTATCGCGTCCGGAACGCGCCGCGAAGACCTTTTGCTATCCAAGGATGTGCTTCAGCGGACGTGGATCATGCGCAAATATATGGCCGATATGACGCCCGTCGAAGCTATGGAGGAGATAAAAAAGCATATGGAAAACACGCGCGACAACGACGAACTGCTCGCAACGATGAACTCATAAACAGTCCATTCTCTCTCCAAGAAAAAGGGACCCCTCATTGGGGCCCCTTTTTTAAGTTTGGGCGGACAAGCGATTCTATATTTACACGTAAACCTGCAAATCTTCCACCTCATACACCGTCCAGCCGTTGATGGTGATGATGACTTCGAGCGAATAGCCATCCTCTTCACCCGGATCGGGCACTCGGCGAATGTTCACATCGACCGGTATAACATCTGCCTGGTCTATCTGATCCTGGGTATAGTAGAGGTAATTGCCCTGGTTGTCTTTCACTTCGCGAATGAGCTTAACCAGATCGAGGTCGGGCACGATGCTGTGAATCTCTTCGTCGGTGACCCCGTTGGCGTTGTGAATATTGAGCATCACAGGGTCGCCCGTATGGCGACGCACATCGAGTTTCAGCGTTTTGATGTCGACGACGGCCTGAGTAGCGGTTTGCGAAACGGGCATATCGTTGTATTTCAGCTCCCGAGCATTCGCGTCGATCGAGCCGTCGTGCTGGAAAACGCCATTCTTTCCCGAGATATAGATATCCAACGGAAGGTCGGAATCGGCTCTGGTCATCTGTTTGCTCTTGTGGAGGATGTCGTCGATATAGTTGATGCCGTTGACGGTCACCTGAATAGTTTTGGAATATCTGACGAAGTTGAAGTCGACCTCCACCATCTGCGTTTCGGTTGTGGCGACGGGGACATTGACACTCGTGGCCTCGGCGTGGAACAGGTCGGCGAATGTGGGGTCTTCGGCGTCGGTGATCAGGAGTCGGAAGTCGTCCAAAGTGGTTTTGCCGATCACAACGGGGGTGTAATAATTCGTTGCGGGGTCGAGCATTTGAACGGCGGCGAAACCACCGTTGGGGTGGCTGTTGCGGCTCAATCCCCACGCCACCATAGTGTATCGACCGGTCAGCAGGTCGATCGGCAACTTGCCCTCCACGACACTTGCGTGTGCCACCGGAACGATATATTTAAGGACGTTGCCTTCATTCTCGTCGAAGATGAAGAGCTGAACATAGTCGACCAGATCGGACAACGGAGTGGGTTCGATGGGGCGTCCGCCCGAGGGGTTGCCATTGAACTTATACTCCATGTGGATAGTGACGATGCTTTCGCAAGGTTCGTCGGTGTCGGTGAGGTTGCAGGAATTGAGCACCCCCACACCAATCATAAGTAGAAATATGAATTTGAACGCCTTCATAAAATGTTGTTTTTTAGCCAAAAAGGGAAGACATTGCTGACTTCCCCTCGTTCTCATTATGTTTTTGGCGGCTTTTTTCGGCTCGCCTTGTGCTTTCCTGACCCTTCGACAGGCCCCGGGACCTGCGCGCCTCCGCCTCTTTGCTTGTGAGCATCGGCGAACCCAATCGCCGATGCCCTTTGTTTCATCTTAGCTCTTCGTATTGCCCAAATTACATGATGGGAACCAGAGGAACGATTTCCCACGGGTCAACAGTTACCTTAACCTCCAACTCGTAACCTTCGGGAATAACAGGTTCTTCGGGAAGGGCAGTGAACTCAGCACTATTGAAAGGAATTTCACCGATGCGGTAAACCGTACCTGCCTTGAAACCTTCGAAGGTATCGCCATAACCAGTTACCATCAGGTACCTGGTGCTCTGATCAACACCTTCACCATACAGACGGATGATCAACTTGGGCTGGCTACCACCACCGGGAACCTGATAAGCCCAACCCTTGCCCGCTTCGGGTATATAAACCTTAGAAACAGCTGCAATACCGGGTTCGTGCTGGTCACCCAAGCCAGGAGTACCTTCAACGGTGTACTTAATAATGTCACCTGCATAATCGGCAGCCATGGTAAACTGATTGTAGTAGTCTGTCACAAATACGCCTGTCACAACAACCTTAGGCACAGTCCCAGCAGGATTAGTATCCCTTACCTGAACCAATTCCAGACGCGATACGGCCGGAGCCAATGCGATAGACACGCTTGCTTCACCAGGACCGGGAGCAGAGTACTGAGTATCAATCGTTATGTTCTTAGCCTCTTGATTGCTGTTCACCAACGTGGTCTTCATGTAGTCGGTCTGAGTCGAAATGTTAGCTACAAGAGCCTTCAAGTCGTCCAGGTTCGCCGGAACGGTTTCGATGGTTGCGTTAGCCACCAAATAAACCTTAGCATTGGCCGGAACAAGTTTAGTCAACGTCTGACCAGTCTTGATATCGGCACTGAAAGCTTCGCTGGTAACGATGTCGCCAGTACCATTGAAAACGAAGATGTAACCGTTTTCGATTTCAGCCGTGTCATCATCACCTGCCAATTCCTCAACGGCACGAGTTTCCTGAGCACCCAAGATACGAACGGTCAAGTGGTTACCGCTCGACTCCACCGGGCCGCCTTCGATCTTCCCCTTGATACAGCTCGACAGACCCAGGGCCGTCAACGCTGCGATTGCAAAAATACCAATTTTTTTCATAGCAATAAATGTTTTTAGTTTGTGATTTTTCTTCTTCTAATTGTTAATAACTTGTTAGTATCAGGTCAGTATCCATACTCGTTACTTTGTCGCAAAGATACTGACTTTTTTTGTAACCATACACTTTTTAATCAAAAAAGTATCATTTTTCGTTATTTTTTTTTCTACTTGCACCCGTCTTTGCGAATAAAACGCGGCGGACGAAGCGAATATTGTGTAACTCATTGAAAGTTTGTATGTTTGCACCCGTGAAACTGCCGGTGACGATCGTTCTGGATAATGTGCGGAGCCTGAATAATGTGGGCTCGTTTTTTCGCACTGCCGACAGCCTCGGGGCACAGCGATTGGTGCTTTGCGGTATAACCGGTGTGCCGCCAAATCGCGATATTCATAAAACCGCTCTGGGTGCCGAACTCACCGTCGAGTGGAGCTACGAGGAAGAAACGCAAATAGCGATAGACAAATTGCGTGCCGAGGGTTTTTGTGTCGTTGCGGTGGAACAGGCGGCGGGTTCGGTGATGTTGGGCGACTTTGTTGTCGGCCCCGATAAGAAGTACGCGCTGGTTTTCGGGAACGAGGTGGAGGGAATACCTTATAATATAGTGCAGATGTGCGACGCGGTGGTGGAGCTGCCGCAGGTGGGGAGCAAAAAGTCGCTCAATGTGGCGGTTTGCGGCGGCATCGTCATGTGGGAAATGTATCGAAAGTTTAATGATTTGAAATAATGTCGACAGAAGGAAAATTGCGGCCCGTGACGACCCACCGGCTGATGGAGATGAAGCAACGGGGCGAAAAGATAGCTATGCTGACGGCGTACGACTACTCCACTGCGCGGATTATGGACGAGGCGGGGATGGATGTGATCCTGGTGGGCGACTCGGCGGCCAACGTGATGGCGGGGTTCGAGAGCACGCTGCCCATTACGCTCGACCATATGATCTACCACGCCCAGTCGGTCGTGAGGGCTGTGGAGCGGGCTTTGGTGGTGGTCGATCTGCCGTTCGGCACCTATCAGGGCAACTCAAAGCAGGCTTTGGCGTCGGCGATCAGGATAATGAAGGAGACGGAGGCTTCGGCGGTGAAGTTGGAGGGCGGGGCGGAGATTCTGGAATCTGTGGAGAGGATACTGTGTGCCGGAATCCCCATTATGGGGCACCTGGGGTTGACGCCACAGAGCATCCACAAGTTCGGGACGTACAACGTGAGGGCCAAAGAGGATGCCGAGGCGGAGCGGTTGCTGAGCGACGCGAAGCTGCTGGAGCAGGCCGGATGCTTTGCCGTGGTGTTGGAGAAAATTCCGGCGGAGCTGGGCGCCAGGGTGTCTCAGTCGTTGCAAATACCCACCATCAGCATCGGTGCGGGCGGCGGTTGTGACGGTCAGGTGCTGGTGGTGCACGATATGTTGGGCATCAACAATGAGTTTTCGCCGCGGTTCCTGAGGCGTTATGCCGACCTCTATTCGGTTATGACGGGGGCTTTCAAGGGCTATCTGGAAGATGTGAAGAGCGGCGATTTTCCGAATCCGCAAGAACAATATTAGAGAAATGGCATAGTTTATGCTCGGCAATCTTTTCGTTATGAAAAGATTGCTTTTTTTATTCCTGTTTGCTGGCATAGTGTCGGCAAACGGTCAGAGTCGCGATTCGGTTTGGACACGCGCAGGGGCGGCGGGCGCAACCCTGTCGCAAACCTCGCTCAGCAACTGGTCGGCAGGAGGCGAGGGGAGCGTGGCCTACAACCTTATGTTAAACTACACCGCCAACTACAAGCGCGCCAAAACCATTTGGGACAACCGGTTGGAGCTGGCTTACGGGATGACGTGGAGCGAGTCGAAAGGCAGCCAGAAGAACAACGACCGCATCTATCTAAGCTCGATGTATGGCTATGACATTGGCCGCAACTGGTATTTTTCGGCTCTGGGAACGTTCCAGACCCAGTTTGCCAACGGATTCGATTATAGCGTCAATCCCAAGCGCAAAATCTCGCAATTTATGGCCCCCGGGTACATAAGTGTGGGGTTGGGTTTTACGTGGAAGCCCCGGACGTGGTTCACGGCAACCTTTTCGCCCATCACGTGGCGCGGAACGGTGGTGCTGGACGACGACCTGTTTCGGGACGCCAAGGGCAACCCAATCGACGCTTATGGGGTGAAGCACGGCAAGCACTTCCTCAACGAATTGGGCGCAAACGTGAGGCTGGAACTGAACAAAGACATTGCCCGCGGGTTGAACCTCTACAGCCGTCTGGACCTCTTCTCGAACTATCTTCGCAAGCCGCAGAATGTCGACGTGAAGTGGGACATCGTTCTCACCTCGGCCCTCACCAAGTGGCTGAGCGCGAACCTGACCCTCAATATGGTCTATGACGACGATGTGAAGATGCTCCGCAAGGACGGCACGATGGGCGGTAGCAAGTTCCAGATCCGTCAAATATTGGGACTGGGCTTGCAGACCACTTTTTGATTGCCTATCTTTGTCTCTGTGAAAAGGTTGCTTTTGCTTTTTTGTCTGGCCGCGGGCGTGTCGGTCGATGCTCAGCCTTTGGAGGAGTACTCGGGACCGAGGTATCACGTGTTCTATCACTTCCTGATAGCCTTTCCCGAAATAGCTGAGGCCAATTCCTATGGTGCCGACCTGTTCACCGATTGCGTCACGCCCAGCCAGTTTCGCCGCTCGCTGGAGGAGCTGTATAGGAACGACTTTGTGCTGATAGACATTAAAAGATATGCTTCCTCGGAGCCGGTGATGGTTCCGGCGGGCAAAAAGCCGCTCGTGATGTCGTTCGACGACCTCAATTACTACTCCAAAAACCACGGCCGCGGCATCTCGGACAGGCTGGTGGTGGACGAAAAGGGACGGTTCGCGATGTACACTCTGGCGGCCGACAGTCTCGAAATGGTGACCTACGACAACGGGGTGGTGCCGATGCTGGAGGCTTTTTGTGAAGAATTTCCCGACTTTTCGCCCTTCGGCGACAAGGGACTCATTGCGCTCACGGGCTACGACGGCATTCTCGGCTATCGCACCCAGTCCGACAGTCCCGATCGCGAGGCCGAAACCGTGGCCGCATGCTATCTCGTCGAGGCGTTGAAGCAGGCGGGCTGGCAGTTCGCGTCGCACAGCTATGGGCACATCCATCTCAACAAGTCATCCGCCGCCCGAGTAGCCGCCGATGCCGAGAAATGGCGCGACGAGGTGGGCTCCATCGTTGGCTCGACACGGGTGTATGTATTTCCCTATGGGGAGTACGATGATCAGTTCGATATTTTGACCGCGTGTGGTTTCGATATTTTTTGCGGCGTGGGGATGCGTCCCTATTTCACGCGCGGCGAGGACTATATTTTTATGGACCGCCAATTTGTCGACGGCACCTCGCTCGCTAATTTCCGCAAGCATCTTGCCCCGCTGATGGATGCAGAGTATGTATATGATGGAACACGTTATGAAACAACAATTGGAAACTGAACGAAAACCCCCTCACGAGATCGAGGTGTGATTTTTTTACGAAAGTTTTTTTGGCGGTTCGATTTTTTGGACTATCTTTGCACTCGCAAAACAGGGGAGTTTAGCTCAGCTGGTTCAGAGCATCTGCCTTACAAGCAGAGGGCCGGGGGTTCGAATCCCTCAACTCCCACGAAAGAATTTTTCGCAACACAAAGAAAGCCGTACCGTCAGGTGCGGCTTTTGTTTTTGCAGACGGCTGCCGCGAATTTATTCGCAAGGCGGCGGTCTGTGAAAACAAAAAAATATCTCGTAGAGATTTCTTTGTGGCACAAGGAAAAGATTCTTTCGCCTGAACCCGCGGAGCGACAAGGGATCACGAGCCGTCAGGCGAGTAATCCCTTCAAAAAAAACTCAGGGTTTCTGACTGAGTGTTGTTTTCAAGTGCCCCTGCGGCGAGCAGAAGAGGCGATCACGAGCCGTCAGGCGAGTAATCCCACCTCGAAGATGGGCCTGGGGATACTGACCCGTCCTTGTAGGGGAGGTGCACGGGTTATTCTATGATTTTCTAACAGGATCATCGAAATTACAGCCTTGCCGTGATCTGTTTCATTTCGTGTATGAAGTTCAGGCAGTCGATGGGTGTCGAGCGGGTGAGGTCGAAGTCGCGGAAGCGTCTTAATACGACTTCGCCCGGAGGTGTCAGGGTGGGCAGGTATTCGTTCCTGCGGTTGCGGTTTTTGACGAACAGGGGGATTGCGGCACGCCAGACATCGAATTTTACATGATCGATCGGCTTGGGTGCGCGGATAACGATTTCCTCGTCTGTCCGGCTGATTATCGGTAGGGTAATTTGATCGATAACGTTGTCGGGGAAGGCGAGTGATATGACCTCTTTTTCTACCGCTTTGAGTTTTCGGCGTTGGAGTTTGTATTGCCTCACGTGGACGTGGAACAGGTATGCACTCTTTTCATAGGCCACCCAAAACAATTTTTCCTTGTGAAGGTAAATTGCTGTTTCGTTTGTGAGCTCTTTATTTATGGCTTTTTGTTGTCGTGCTTTTAGTGTCATGATTTGATATTGTGTTAAGAAAAAATATCGGACAGAGCGTACAGATCATTGGGCGGAACGGACACAGCGAACGGAGAAGCTGGTACCCGGGTCGTGTCTTTCAGACACACTTACACCGGTGGTTGAGGCGTGGAAGGCGCGACCCTCACCCGTCGCCTCATCTATCGAGGAGGTCCAATAGTAGACGTGCTTTCCTTCTTCATAGTACCCGTCACCATAACCGGAAGCGGCGAAAAACATTGTGTTGTTTCCAATGACGATGTGAAGTCCATAGGGGTACGTGGTCTTCCAATTGGTAGAAGTCGCCGCGGTTACCAAAGCCGCGAACTCATCTATTGTAGGAAGACGCCAACCCATCGGACAAGCCGATTGTGCGTTTGTCCAATTTTCTTGATTAGAACCATAATAGGCGTTGCTACTATCCGCGAACCCGTCGTCAATGGGTTCAGTTCCGGACCAAACGGTGCTGCTACCATCCTTCGACTTAATCGTAACCTCATCGCCCCCCGACACCGTGTAAGCCAATGTGGTCGTTGTCGAGACCGTAACATTGGCCTCGGGCATATCGAACGTTACCGACGTAAACGGATCTGTGGCCGCCGCTATCTGATCGCCCGTCGAGCCGTCATTGACAATGAGGCCCGTGAGCTTGCTATTTCCCGAAGTCGAAGCCGTGATAGTAACACCCGTGCCCGGTGCCACACCGCCCGAAGCCGGCATCACGGGCGAAGTGCTGGTGATCGTTACATTTCCTACGCCCTCACCCGTCGTCGTAGTGGACGACACACCATAGAGTGCAATGTAATTCGCGGTTACGGTGCTCATGTCGTCAGCGGGCTGGGTGACCGAAGTCGAATTGGTCGTAGCGGTGCTCAGACCACTCCACCTGTCGAACAGGTAACTCCTCGCCGTCGTGCCGGCCGCGGACGAGTTGATGCCCGAAGTTGCACTCGCCGAAATATCCACGTTCTTGCCATCCAACACAGCAGTCGATGTCGCCGCCGGAGAGGTCGTTACGCTATAAGGAGCATTCTTAGCCTCCGCCGGAGCTACAGCGACCGTGAATGTGTATTTCGGTCTGAGGGCCAACACAGGTGTCAAGGCCAGATCACCGATCGGCATTGTGAACTCGATGCTCCCCGCGGCCGGTTCGGTGTACGCTATGTCGATGCTCGATGTCCAACCGGTCGCGGTGTACTCTTCGGTCGGAACGATCGTGTAACCCAATGGTGTCGTTCCGTGTTCGATACCCGTCGTTAGTGCTGTCCCCGAATCGTCATTCAAGTTGTTGACCGACTGCAGACCCAATACATTATTGATCGTAACCTTGTATTTGTTTCTGGTATAATATGCCGTCAACTCTATGTCGCTGCTCGGCATTGCAAATGTTGTCGGGTTTATGCTGCCATCGTAGCCATAGGGCGCCGGTCCGGCCGTAATGTCCCAATATGCAAAAGCATAACCGTTGTTCGCCGTTGCTGCAAAAGTTACGCTGTCGCCCGCAATGATCAGACTCGTCGGATCTTCACTCGCCGTATCGTCGTTAATGCTGATCGCTCCCGCACCCTCGATTTTGAGCACTCCACTCGCTGTGAACCCAGCACTCTCCGAGAACGTAACCGTAACCACGGGAACCTTCGAACCGACAGTCAAAGTTGTAGGATTGGCCGTTGTGCTGCTCAATATTCCACTGCCCTCCGTGATACCCCACTTCGTGAACCTCTGTCCCCCATCCGGCACCGCGAACAAAGCTATCGTCTCTCCTTCGCGCGCACTCACCGCCGAACCGATAACCTTACCACCCGTGACAGACGCTCCGGATGCAACGAGCGGCACGCCATTCACGGTCGGAGTGAAAATTCGGGAGAAAACAGGGGTAACAGTAACATCGTTTTCAGGCATCACAAAAGAAGACGGATTCGTCGCCATCGACGCAAGGGCTGCACCCGAAATACTCCAACCATCGAAAATATAATTGGGTGCAGGATATGCAGTTACGACAATCTGACCCCCGGGACTGGTTTTGAGCAAAGATGTGTTCGATCCTTTATCCGATGTCACATTTGCATATCCACTTGTCTGCGGAGAAGCCTTGCCGACAGTAATCTCTCTATCGAGAGCGCGATAATTCACACGGATAGAGACCAAATCGTCTGGCATCTTGAACGAATTATCTTCGGATATAGTCGCATTGCCGCTCACAACCTCATAATCGACAAAAATACCTCCGTCGCATGCGATCGGATTGATGGTTACCGTGTCGCCCTCTTTGGGATCGTCCGGCGAGAAAGTCGGAGCACCCCAAGACGAATTGTTGGCAACCACGCTCACCGGACGGGTTTGCTTTTTGAAGTTAGCGGTGATGTTCGCCTGATCTGCACTCATTGTGAAAGTGGCTGGATTGGCAGAGGCATCATCGAAAGGCACACCTGTCCATTTCTCGAAAACATAACCGACATTCGCGATAGCGGCTACAGAAACCACATCACCCGCGGCAGCCATTGCAACAGTCGATGAGGCCGAACCCATAACATTGTTGTTCGACGAGACACTGACATTATATAATTGTGTGAAATTTGCCCCGACCTCGATATTGTCCGTTCCGACAGTCAGAGTGGTGGGGTTGGTTTTGCTGTCGCCGATGCTTGCTCCCGTTCCCGAAATCAAACTCCAATCCTTAAACCGCCAACCGTTTTTGGCGGTCGCCATCAACGAAGCTGTTTGACCCTCACTAGCGGTTTTTGCGGAAGAGACTGCCGAACCCGCTGCCGAATCATAGCTCACATTAATGTAGAATTTACCATAGATGTCCGAAACGCGGAAAACAGGGCGGATCGAAACCTCAATATCGGGCATAATGAAAGTTGCAGGATTACCCGAGGGGGTGGTAATAGATTCGGGATCAACCACCCAACAATCGAACTCATAGCCGATCTCGGAACTTGCGAGTATCGAGACAGGGGTTCCCGCCGCCGCCCGTGTATGATTGGCAACGGCCGTTCCCCCATTGACGGGAGATGAATCACCAATCGTTATCTTACGAAGCGTCGGATCCGAACTCGCCCAGAATTGACTGACCGTAAAGTTGAATTTAATGAGATCATCGGCATTTACATTCCAGACCTCTGTCCTCAAAGATTCCGCACCTGCGAAGTTGTTATCCAAAGCTTCGATGGTCAAACTCCACATCGAACCCGATCCGGCGAGCGTATAGGTGTAATAAGGAGAATCCACCTTTTTGTTGCCCGACGTCGACAGCGTCATCAACTCGTCAGGCGAGGTGATCGTGAAATCCGTCAAATCTTTTGTTGCGATGTCTACTATCACTTTGTCGCCCCGCATCAATCCAACCTTGACGGGATTATCCGATAGCGTAATAGACTTGTTGCCGTAGAAATGTGCGTCGCCCATACTCTCTTCGCTCCAATCTATGATCTCGGCCTCCATATTATTCGAAGCGGCGGCATAAGCATCCTCCACTGTGCTGTAGCCCGCCCCTTTGACGCTGCTGATCTCGAAACGATAAAGCGTGTTACGCTGAATGTCGATCAGATTCGGGCCCGACACAAAATCGACCCTGTAAAACGACGGATTCAAAGCATCCTCGTATAACCCACTCACAACCAGAGCCGTCCGCTCTTCGTATTCGGTTCCTGCTATCGCAACTTCGGGAACATAAATGCTCCGGAGTATCGCGTCACCCGCATACTGAAATTTTTCCTCGCTTTGGTCAACCGTAAATTTATCCGTCGAAACTGCACCCGCCATAACACTATACTTCTTACTCGGACTGATAACATAAACACCCGTCATCTTAAAATCGCTCAATCCTTCCCACGTTTTCGTTTCGTCGTTCCAAGTACCGACCCCAATGTCTATTCTCGCGATGGAACGCAGTAGCCGAACCTTGATCTCGCTCGAAGCGGTTATGTTGATTGTCCCCTCGGTCTCGCCCCACATAGGGATGACATCTTCGGCATCGGGAAACATTTTCTCCGAGACAGTTCCGATCAACTTCGCCGCCACATCGCTATACGTGTCTTCGTTTGGTTTAAGCCCCGCATCTTCCACTATCTGATCGGCATTGGCAATGACCACCACCTTGTGGTCCCCCCTTTTGAGCTTAACCTTGAAAGTCGCGGCTCCGTTCACATTCGAAATGTCCGACACACCGGCCACATCGACCAATAAATCGTCTGCGTCGAACAACAGAACATACGCCTCACCCACCTTAGCTTCCTGAGTTTCGGAGAGGGCGCGTGTTGTACCTGCTATACTGAACCCACCTGGAATGGTGAGCGTGATACCCGAATCGACCTTCTCCGAACCATCCGTTTCGGGCACCTCAATCCCTGTGACGACTTCAGATTCCATCGCACACGAAACAGAGAGCAAAACAAAAAACGACAAGATGAACTTTTTCATAAATCTCTTAGGTTTAAACATAAGTGTAGCCGTTCGAGTGTTTTCATTCGAAAACTCGAACAGCTGCGGTCGGCCGATCTCTCTATGACTACACGAAAGAGAATGAAAAATTTCATCATCCTTGTGTGTCGAAATCAAAAGAGTACCATTTTCCGACCCTCTCTTTTTACAGGTCAAAGCCTCAAAGCAGGTAGTCAATGTTATCGCTAATCTCCTCATTATCAAAGCGTTAGGCTTGGTGTAAAACCGCTGTCACTTACCAAGTGACAGGAAACGCCTACCGGCTGAGAGCAGAGTAAGAAAAGCGTGTAGTGTTAGGTATATTTGGGTGGTAAATCGGGTTAGCAAAAAGTGCAAAAAAGTTGTTTATAAGTTAGTTATTTTGTAATTTTGCGATGTAGTATCTGTCACTTGGTAAGTGACAGAACCGGCGTCAGAGGCTCATCTGTAGGGCTTTTTCGAACCGAAAAACCTTCTTTTTTGCTTTATAGCCTTCCGAAATAGCCTCGCTCATCAACCTGCTTGCTTTGTCTAAAACTCCCTGCTCGATAGAGGCAAGGTATATCTCCGTTGTCCTTTGCGAACTGTGGCCTAAGCCTTCCGAAATCACCGCTAACGGCAAACCATAATTCCGTGCCATCGTCGCCCAGCTGTGTCGGGCCGAGTGGGTCGAGAATTTATGGTCGATGCCGACAAGTGAACCTATGACTTTCAGGTTCTGGTTCTGAGTCCGAAGTGCGCTCTCATATTGAACCCTCGCCCTCTTCGTTGTTTCGACGATAATAGGAAAAACATATTCGCTCTCTTTTGTTTGTTCGGCAAAGCGGTCGATGATATTTTGGACCACCGGCTGAATGGTGAGTTCAATCGGGCGACCTGTCTTTCGGCGGGTATAACGAATGACATTGTTCCGAATATCGCTTTTTCTCAGATAAGCCATATCCACAAAGCTCATCCCTCGGGCGTGATAGCAGAACATAAACAGAGCGAGCGAGTCGCTCAGTCGATAATTTTTGTCGTCCGACTTAGTCGATGAAAAATCGAAGTTCGCCAACCTGTGCAACTCCTTTGCGGTGAGGGCACGCTTTCTCGTGTGGGCGACCCCTGTGTAAACACCCCCGAAAATATTGTGGGAGAATTGCGACACAACTCCATCGTCCACCGCCTTGTTGACAATCGAGCGTAGCATCCGCATATAGAACGAAATGGTGTTCGGTGCCCTGCCCTCCATCTTCAATTGAATCTGGAAAGCCCCGACAATTGCTCCGGTCAACAACCCGAGCTCGATCTGATGACCTCCCAAATAATCGGTCAGCCGTCTGACAGCCCCTCGATAAGCCCGGGCCGTTCGCTCGCGACCCGAACGCTCCAACTCTTGCGCCAATCGTTCGGTCCATTGCGTAAGAGTGAGCCCTTCTTTTTTGTGTTTCATAATCAATACCTCCTATATTTAGGCACGGACAAAATCGTCCGTATCTAAGTATAGACAATAACCGCGCAAAATTCGACTGCAAAAGATAAAAAAAAGCCATCCCCCGATATATGGAGGATGGCCGATTTATTGGTATGAAATTAGGTAATCAATAAACATGTACACTCCCCTGTGCAGCGGGGAGGTACTTGACGCCGATCCAGGTGATCATTAACAGCACAAAAGAGACGATAAGCATCCACTGGGTAAACCGCGGCCACCGTCGCCACAACCGCAAATGGATGTAAACCATATACCCGACACAAGTCGCCAAAGCCCACGTCTCCTTAGCATCCCACGCCCAATAATGACCCCACGCCTGCTTAGCCCAAACCATTCCCATCAACATACCCAGCGTCAAAAGCCCGAACCCGATGCGCACCACCGAGTCGGTAAAAGCGGCTATTTTAGCATCCTCCACTCCCTGCGAAATATTGCGCAACTGAACACAAGCCCCCACCGTTGCCGCCGCCATCATCGCATACGACAGCATATAAACCGTCACGTGCGGCACAAACCACACGCTTTGAAGAGCAGGCATCAAACCCGTGGAATGGATATCGGGTTTCAATAAATTGACAACTGTGAACATCGTAGCCATACCCGCCGCAAACGACAGCAACCACCGATAACCACTGCGCAAATAGCCCACAAAGCCCACCAACGCGAGAAAAAACGAGTACCACAGTCGCGTCTCTCCCATAGTGCGCATCGGTGGCCGCGCCTGCCCAATCCAAATAGCAACAACGAAGGCCGCAAAAACAGCGATGCCGAGGGCCATCAAAACATTAGCCGGCCTACGTCGCCACCACACCGAAACCCCCGCCGACAACCAGCAAATAACCGCCGGAATGGCAAAATATGAAAATTCACTCCAACTCATTTGTTAATGGATAATTTTCGAGCTCTGCGAGCCCGTCAGCCAGACGCCACGGCAGGCGTCGGCTGAAATTTTGCATACGCTCAATTTCATCCTCGCTGGCGTCTGCCTGAGCCTGTCACACCGATCACTGCCCCGACGGCAAGCAGGAAAATTCCCGCGTAAACCACCGGCAACCACGGGTCACGCACCATCTGAAACACCGAATAGCCCGATTCCGGCCCCGCGGCACGATCGTACCCAGCCTGATAAACCGCCCAACCGCGATGTCTGAGCGGGCGATTGACCTCGACGACAAACGGCCGACCATCCACCGTCACCGCCGACCCGAAATAGCTGGGCATCCCCGTGTCGGGATAAACCTCCATCCGAAAATCGTCCAACCGCATCGAAAAGGGCATCCCTATGGTCTCACCCTCCTGAACACGAATATTCAACTCGACATAGTCCAGCGTTCCCACTCCCGCGCCGAAAAACACCAGCCACAACCCCAAATGATTAGCCAAAAATCCCCATCGCCGAAGCCCCGAAGCGCAAACGACCCTAACCACCACGCACCCCAGCGAAAGCATCAACGCCAACCAAACAACGGCAAAAAACGGCGTCAACGGGAAACCGTAAAGCCCCCGAACGACACACAGCACCCCAAACATCCCAAGCGCCGAAAGCCCGAACGGCAACGAGCCCAGAAACCGAAAAACCCTCCCCTCACGATAGAGCGACAGTCCCGCCAAAACAAGCAGAACTATCGCCCCGATTATCCCGCCCACTGGTCGCGGATCAACTTCAAAGCCGCAGGAACGGTCTGTTCGCGGTCGCCTTTCGAACCGCACTCAAAGCTCACAAAGCCCCTATAATTCATCTCGCGCAGAGCCCTGAACCCCTTCCGATAATCATCCGCCGCTCCGTCTTCGCCCGGCATAACGCGGTTTCCGCGAGAAGCGATATGGATATGGTTGAGATAATCGCCACCGCTCCACAGTGCCCCATAGTCGCACACCTCCTCGCTCATATGCCAAAAATCGCCCATACACATCACTCCGCGGCTGCCCGTATCGCGTGCAATAGCCGCCGCATCGCCAACCTGACGAAGATAGAAAGCCTCGCGACGGTTCAACGGCTCCAAAATCACCGTTGTACCGTGCTCGGCGGCATAATCGCCCAATTTTGCAAGCTCTTCGACCAGAAATTCGCGCGTCTCCAACGTGTGGGGCTTGCACGGTTTCTGCCCGTTGAAAGCCGGAACCATAATCACGCCCACCGAGCCCAACTCGCCCGCGGCGGCGACGATCCGGCGCATCGACTCGTCGAAACTCCTCTTCACCGCCGCGTCCTCGGCCAAAATAAAGCCCTCGAACCCGGCACAAATAGCACTCACGGCAATATTCCGCCCGTTCAACAACCGCTTATACTCATCCACCCGCTCCCACAGCTTATGTCCCCCTGGTTCGAAACCCGTCACGCCGTGCGCCTCCATCCAATCGAACTTTTCGGCCAGCGTCTTGCCCGGCGCAATGCCCTCCTGGAACGAAATTCGCAACTGCGGCTCTTTGCGCTTGCTTTTACCGAAAACCAGCTCGGTCGGAGCAACCGCCACAGCGGCCGCCCCAACTATCGAGCTCTTCAAAAAACTTCTCCTATTCATAACCCTGCCTCCCTTATTTTCCTGTTCCCGGCACAGGCACGCTGAACCTGGTCATATCCATATCGGCCATCACCAATTCGGGCATAAAGCCGTGGGTCTTTGCGCTCGCCTCTTCCCAGCTCACAGTCGCACCCGTATAAGCCGCATCGCGACCCATAATGCCCGCCATAGTGGAATTAGCGCACTCTTCGGCCTGGTTCAAAGGAGTGTTCGAACGAATGCAATTCACCAAATTAACGTGCTCCAACACGTAAGGGTTCATCTGTGCAAACTCGACCTCGGCACCCGCCTTGTCGTACCTCCAAATCTCGTTTCCGGCAAGGTCGGTGATATAGGGTTCGTCGCCGTTGTTATACCACACCCCCTTGGTCCCGTTGATTATCTCGCCCACATAGTTCGAGCAGCCATCTATCTGACGGCACATGCTGTGAAGATGAATGCCGTTCTCGAACTCGAAATCGATGCTGAAATTGTCGTACCCGTCGCCCGTCACCCTGCGCTGGCGGCTTCCCACGCCCGTCGCCTTCAAAGGTTTCAGCCCCGTCATCCACATAAATACATCTATGTTATGAACATGCTGCTCGATGATCTCGTCGCCGCTCAACCACGTCCAGTTCACCCAATCGCGGATCATCCACTCCATATCGCTCCATCCCTGTTGCTTGGTGCGATACCATAGCTGGTTCTGGTTCCAATAAACATTTCCGCCGCGGATCTCGCCGATGGTCCCCTCCATAATCTTCTGCAACGAAGCCAAATAGGGCCGCTGGTGATGCCTCTGCGTACCCGTCACAACGCTCAATCCCTTGGCCGTAGCCTGACGGGCCGTTGCAACCACCGACCGGAAGCCCTCCGAATCCACCGCCACGGGCTTTTCGAGGAACGAGTGCACACTCTTCTCGGTGGCATATTTAAACTGCTCGGGGCGAAACGCGGGAGGTGTACACAACAGCACCACATCCACCCCTGCATCTATCACCTGTTTGTAAGCATCGAACCCGATGAAGCAATTTCCGTCGGCAACGACCTGATTATACTTCTCGGCCAACATCTTCTTCGTGCCGCTCAGCCTGTCCTCGAACACATCGCCCAACGCCACGACGGTGATGCCGTTCGCTGCACTCAACATATCCTGAATCGCGCCGCTCCCACGACCGCCGCAACCCACCAAACCGACCTTCAACTCGCGCCCGTCCGCCGCCTTATCGGGCAGGGTGGGCAAATAGTACTCACCCTCGGCCTTCAACGGAACCAACTTGTCACCGCCGCCACACGAAACCAACGCCATTCCCGGGAGTGCCAATGCACCGGCACCGACAACCGAGCTCTTCAAAAAATCTCTCCTGTTCATAATTCAGTATTTTTTAGGTTATAATTTAAAGATCAATACTCACACACAACCCTGAACCCGATCGCCTTCATATCCGAGTACCACCAAATGCTCTTGGGTTGCTGGGGGTCGGTGCGCAACCACCTCTCGTGTTCCGTTGCCGCCCTGACAGCCGAACGAATATCCGCCGCATCGTCGTCATAAGCCCCGCCGCGGATCACCCACTCCTCGCCGCCCTCGTACCGGTCGCTCGTGTACTCCCACACACTGCCCGACATATTCTTCAAACCGAAAGGATTTGCCTTCACCCTTTGTGGAAGCTGTGTGCGATTGCCGCTGTTCAGCTCATAAACGGCATAGGTGTTGATAACAGTCGTGTCCGCCCCGAAAATACTCCGCCACAGCCCGCGCGAAGAGTATTTCTTAGGCGAACCGCCCCAAAAGTACGCTCCGTCCGTTCCGCCCCTGGCCGCATACTCCCATTCGGCCTCGGTGGGCAGGCGATATGTTTTTCCGGTCTTGCGCGACAACCACTTGCAAAATATCTCCGCCGAATAGTGGGTCATCGTTATGGCGGGTCGTCCGCCGCCTCCCCATCCCTGCTCGGCATTGCCAAAGGGTGGGGTGGGGCCGCTGAAAGCATCCACATCCGGATCGGCATTGTGCGCAAAGATAACCTCCGGCGCAATCCTGCCCTCGCTCATAGTCTCGGCATAGAACGCCCAATAGAGGTCCCACGTCACCTCGGTCTCGGCCATAAAAAAGTCGGGGACCGTTACATCCCTTTGCTCCTCGTTCTCGCCGCGATAAGGCTCGCTGTCGGGACTTCCCATAACAAAACTCGCCCCACGAACAGCCTTCATATCGAACGAGACGGCCGTTCCGGGCACCCGCTCGGTAAAGTCCACAAAGTCGGTGATGACAGCCGCCTCTTCGAAAATCTCTCCGCTGGCCTGCACGGGTATCCCCGTCATCCGCGCGTGAGTGTAATCGGGGTCGAAATGGCCGACATCCAGGTGGCAATCTATGCAGTTCAGCCCCAACTCTTCGGCGTTGTCCTCATAGTGCAGATGGGCCACCACGCCGTCGTCCGAAATGCCGGCAGGAAAGAGCTGGTGGTGACACTCGATGCACGACTCGTTGTAGACTATGGTACGCGCATACTCCAACTCGCTCTTCGAATCCCAATCTATCTTCGAGGTGTCCCTGAACAGATAGGAGAACAGGTCCTTGCCCCCCGTCTTAATCTTGGCCCAAACATATTTCGGACTCCCGCTCGGCGGCAAATGGCACTCGGCACACGAAACCTTCGTTCCGCTCCCGTTATTATAGTGGCTCGACTGCCTCCAACTATCCTCGGCGTGGGGGTGAACGTGACAAGCCATACAGCTGTCGTCCCTGGACGAGCGCACCCACGCGGTGTTGAACGCCATAGCGACCAGCACCGTGATAAGAGCTGTAATAACGATTATGACAAAGGTCCGCTTCACGCGAAACAAAGGTATAAAAATAATTTGAAACGCGCCGACTAACCGATAAGGTTTTTGTAGACCACCGACCGCATCAACTCCTCCTTGCGGTGTCTCGACAGGGGCAGCTCGTGCTTGTCGATGAATATGCGGCCGCCGTTTATCACGTCGATGCGGTGGACGTTGACCAGAAACGATTTGTGGATCCTGAAAAATGCGTCGCGCGGCAATATCTCCTCTATCGAGGTCATTGTCTGGTGAGCGATTATTTGCCGGTCTTCCAGCACGAACTTCACATAGTTCTCCATACTCTCGACGAATAGAATATCCTGCCACACGACCTTCTGAAAGCCGTCGCTCTGCTTGATGTAGAGGAACGGCAAGGGTGCCTTCCGCTCATCGAACGTCTGTCGGGCTTTGAGTGCCGCCTGGTAGAAGCGTTGCAGGGTAATGGGTTTGAGCAGATAGTCGACCACCTGCAACCGATAGCCTTCGAGCGCGTACTCCGAATAGGCGGTCGTGAGGATGGTCAAAGGAGGCTTTTCTATCATTTCCAGCATCTCGATGCCCGTCAGATAGGGCATATTGACGTCCAAAAAGAGCAGATCGACGGGGTTTTCGCGCAGGAAAGTCACCGCCTCCATAGCCGACGCTCCGGTACCGGCCACGGTGAGGAAATCGACCTTGTTCACCAGATCGACTATGCCTTCGCGCGCTATCGGTTCGTCGTCGACGACCAGACAGCGCATCGGTGCGGCGGCGGGTTTGACAGTTTCGTCCATATCTTATTATAACGCAATGACGAGGGTTGTCTTATACCGGCTATCGGTCTTTTCCACCGTCAGTTCGTGACGGTCGGGATAGATTATCTCCAATCGCTTGCGGGCGTTCTCCAACCCCAGCCCCGAGGCGTTCTTCTTGCGCGGAGCCTGGTCGCTCCTCGAATTTTCGACCACAAAGCGCAACTCGCGGCCCTTCTGATCGAGCGAAATGACCACATATCCCGTTTGCGACGGAAGGCGCGAAACGTGCTTAAAAGCATTCTCGACGAACGGAATGAGCAACAACGGACTTATCTCCACCCCTCCATCGGTGACGTTCCAGCTGCACTCAACCCGCAGTTCAGATCCCCAGCGAACACTCTCCACGTCGACCACATCTTTGAGATAATCGACCTCCTTGGCCAGCGACACCGTCTCGCGATTAGCTTCGTAGAGCTGATAGCGCAGCACGTCCGAATAGCGCATCAACAGGTCGTCCGCCCGGTCGGCATCCTTTTTCATCAAAATATGGATGTGGTTGAGCACGTTGAACATCAAATGGGGGTTGATCTGCGAGTGCAACAGCCGCAACTCGTCTTCCAGATGCACCCGTTGCAAGCGGGCGTGCTCCTGCGCCACCCGATAGTGTTCGTTGATAAAACGGAGGATGCAAAACACCATATTGGTCATCAGGGCGGTGAGCAGAGAGCCCAGATAGATGGCATAAAACGGCCGGCTCTCATTCCAGGTCGAAAACGAACTGGAGCGCGGAAAGACGCCCCGTCTCTCCAGACACACCATAAACACATCGCCCATCGCCCACCAAAAAGCGAGAAACAGGGTCAGCGCAACGAGCCACAGAACAAAAACTCGCATATTTCCCGACCTCATCGCCCGAGGCAAAACCCTCGCGCTCAAAAAAGTGACGACCGGATAACAGATAACGAAGATATAGCAAACAGCCACCACGAGCTGCATCGGCGGGATCGTCCACATCAGTTGGACCGTCAACGTGAGCGTCAACATCACCCACAGTCCGACCACGTACCATCGATAGTTCTTCAGAACGATGTCTTTCATAGATGCAAAGGTAGGGTGTTTCGGCCGAAGTTGCCGTACCTTTCGTCAACGATTTCGCACCGTTGGTCAAAACTTTTTTGCGACAAGAGATCGAAAGGCGGATATTTGCACCCGAAAAAATCGCAAACCGATGAAAATCAGAATCGTTATCCTTTTCGCCGTCGCGCTACTGTTCGCTTCGCAGGCAGACGCGCAGATAATTCTCAAAACCGAATACATCGGCAATTCGGCCTATATGCACTGGCCGGAAGATGTCGATGCCAAGCCCCAAAAGGTGGGCAAGGCCAAGGGTTCGACCCTGGTCTATTCGGGCAACGCCTCCATTCCGTTCTATATGCGCAAGAACGAAGCCGACCGTATCACAGCGTGGGGGATCGGGCTGGGCGGTGCCTATGCCTCGCTCAAAAACCGCAACTTCACGGGCGATATGGTCTCCGAAATGATGAACATGCAGCTCGGGCTGTTCCACCTCCGCCCCATCGCCCCGAAGTGGTCTGTGATGATGAGCCTCGGTGCGGGCGTCTACACCCCATTCACCGACCTCTCCCGAGTCGGTTGGGAGCACGTGCTGGGCAGTGGCGGCGTCATCTTCATCTGGCACCTGCGCCCGAACCTCGACCTGGGTGCAGGCGTGGCGGTCAACAACAGTCTGGGCTATCCGATGGTCTTTCCGGCGTTGTACATCAATTGGCGGCTGGACGGCAAGTTCAAGGTGAACGTCTCGATGGGCGAGGGGGTCGAGCTTTCGGGCAAATACGAGTTCGGCAGCCTGTTCAGCCTTGCGCTGGCGTTCGAGATGAACGGCCAGATGGCGTTGATGAAGCGCGAAGAGGACGGAAAGCGGATGATGTTTTCGCACCAATATATGACGCTCGGCCTGCGTCCCGAGGTGAAGTTGGGCAAGAGCGGGCTGGCACTCTTTGCCACGGCGGGGATTAATGTCCATCGGCCGGCCGAGTATCTCGAACTGACACTCAAAAGCCTCTTCGCGGGAAACAGCGACTCCTACTATTTCCGCCCTGCGCCATACGCCTCGGTGGGCATCAAATTCGGGTTTTAACTTCGGACTCTGACAAAAACAAAAGCCGCCTCTTTCTGGGACGGCTTTTTTACGGAGCGGAAAACCGGGTTCGAACTGACGCTTCGCGTCAGTATCCGGCGTTTCTTGTTTTAGTGGGTCGCCGGTTCGAACCAAACCCCATTCAAGCCATAAGGACGACCCCGTTACAGAGTCGTCCTTGCGTCGTGAGCGGAAAACCGGGTTCGAACCGGCGACCCTCAGCTTGGGAAGCTGATGCTCTACCGACTGAGCTACTTCCGCACGTTTGCGGGTGCAAAGATAACAAAAGATTTCGTATCTTTGCATCCAATCTAACCTAAAAAACTATGAAAAAATTACTTTTTACCCTGTTCTCGATGTCGGCCATAACCGTGTCGGCACAAAACATCTCCGTGGCGTGGGACGAACTCACCGGACCCGACTTCCGCCGTGCCGTCGAACTCTCCGAGGGCGTATGCGTGCTGCCAATGGGAGTGATGGAGAAGCACGGAGCCCATCTGCCACTCGGAACGGACCTCTATTCGGCCCGTTATGTGAGCCGCCGCGCCGCCGAACAGGAGTACGCCGTGGTATTTCCGGCCTACTTTTTCGGCCAGATCAACGAAGCCAAACAACAACCCGGAACGGTGGCATACAGCCCCGAATTGCTGTACAAGGTGCTGGACGAAACGTGCCGCGAGATAGCTCGCAACGGGATGAAGAAGATAATCCTGTGTAACTCCCACGGCGGCAACCCGATGTTTTTGCAATATTTTTGTCAAACCCAGCTGGCTTCGGAACGCGACTATGTAGTCTATCTGTTCGACCCCTCGATCGACCGCGCCACACAGCAAAAAATCAACGAAATGCGCGAATCGACCACAGGCGGTCACGGCGACGAAGTGGAAACCAGTACGTTGATAGTTGCGCGTCCCGATCTGGTGAAGATGTCGGCTGTGAACGACGAGAGCGGCCGCGATCTTGCGCGTCTGAATCTGGAGAATGCCTATACCGCGATATGGTGGTATGCGAGCTATCCCAACCACTATGCGGGTGACGCGTCGGGCGCGGACAAGGAGCTGGGCGAGGTGCGGCTCAAGCAGTGGAGCGACCAGTTGGCCGATGTTATTCGTCAGGTGAAGGCCGACGACACCACCGCGAAGTTGCAACAGCAGTTCTTCCGCGAAGCTGCCGATCCGATGAGTACGCCGATATTCGATTAAAAACTGTATCCGGCCTGGAGATAGAGACTGACTCGGCGGGTGATGTTCGACCAGCCGAGCGAAACGGCTATGGGGAAGTTGCGCAGATCGTAGCCCCAACCCGCTGAAAGGCCGAAATAGGTGCGCTTATCGACCGGCATATCGAAGAAATAGTTGCCCGCAACGCCATAGTTGGCCGAAGCGGTGAGATAGTTGCGCCTGAAGATTTGCTCCCGCAGCTCCAATCGGGCAGCCACGAACAAATTGGGCGCACTCTCCACATAACTTATCCCGTCGAACGGCAGCTGTTGGGGCATATACCGCCCGAAAACCTGACCACCCACCATATTCATCTTCGGAAAGGGAATGGTGGTGCCCCACAGCAAGCGGCCGTAGAGGCTCGGAATAAGCGACACCCTGCTCGAAAGGGGGATTGCGGTCATCCACGACACCGACAACGCCCAAAACGGCGATAGGTCCTTGTACTGCACAAAGTTGTCGGTATAGATGTCGTATGCGATCGAGACGGCACTCCCGCGCCGCGTGAAATAGCGACTGTCGAGGTTCTCATAGTCCAGTCGCGCGAAATAGCTGATGAAGTGCTCCCTGTCGAGCGGTATCGTATAGCCGTCGCCCGTCACGGAGGGCAGTTCCTCGGAATAGTTGGTGAGCCAGCTCAGATAGTGGAACTCCTCATAAGCCAGCCCCAGCTCCATTCGGAAGTTCTGGCGCAGGAAGCTCATATTGACATAGCTCATTTGCGCCCTGTGCTCGTTGAACAGGGGGTTAGTCTCTCGTCGGCCGTTTTTGTTGATGGTCATATTGTTGCGCGTCCAGCCATAGCTCCACCGGAAACCGCTCAGTGGCGAGGTGAGCAGCGAGTATTCACCCCTGATATTGATCCGCTTGCCGAACCGAGCCGTCAGCGAGGCACTCTGGTTGTGGCGTTTGCCCAGACGCAGACTGCCGTTGACCACCACCGAGGCTATCTCTTCGGTGTCGAAGCTCACTCCGGCCGAGATCGAGTTGCCGCGCGTTTCGCCCATCGAGAAGTGAAGCCCATAGCCGTCCAGCGTGTCCCTGAGCGAATAGTAGATGCCCGACTGGGCGGTTGCGGCCGACAAAACCGAGACACAGCGGTTCAACTGCTTCACATCAGTCTCGCCGTCGAGCCCTATTCTGCAACGGCGCATCACCCAGCGCGACTGCCGCTCGCCGAGGTTGTCGAAAGTCACGTCGTACAACTTGAATTTGCCCCGCGCGCTCAGCGGAGTGTAACCGCCTCTCGTGCCGGCATCGGAGCGGGTCTTTTCGCTCAAAGACAACAACGGCTCCATCTGCCGCCGCGCCGACTTCTCGCCCCGACGAATGAGGGTGTCGAGCGCGATGGTGTTGAAACTTCCGGCCGAATAGCCCTCCACGTCGACCTTGATATAAACATCGCTTCGGGCGACATTGTTGTGATAGTCGCCGCGCTGCATCGACATTTCGACTATCTGGGCCAAAATATCGGGTGCGGCCATCAGCCTCTCCTTGCTACCGAGCGGCGACTGGACATCCACCCCGATGACAATGTCGGCGCCCATTCCTACCGCCACGTCGACCGGAAAGTTGTTCAATATCCCGCCGTCGACCAAAACCCGATCTTCGGTATAAACCGGCGTAAAGACCCCTGGGATTGCCATACTCGCCCTCATTGCGCTGGCCAAAACCCCGTCACGCAACACCACCGTATCGCCCGTCACAATGTCGGCCGCAACACACGCAAACTGCACCGGCAGGGTACTGAAATCGGTCTGGTCGTGGTATCCCGCCGTCAGGTCGTTGAACAACATTTCGAGATTCGCACCGCGTATCATCCCCCTCACACCCCGCATCTGACGCCCGAAGTTGTAGGTCACCTGATAGCGGTCGCCCTGCTCTTTGGTTGTGAAGGGTTGGTTGTTTCGCGGCGTGCGGTCGCTCAGCAGCATCCCCCAATCCTGTGCCAGCACCAGACTATCGAGCTGTGCGGGCGTGTAACCGATGGAGTAGAGTCCTCCCACGATGGCTCCCATACTTGTCCCCACGACTATGTCGATGGGGATGCCAGCCTGCTCTATCACTTTGAGCGCGCCGATGTGCGCCACGCCCTTCGCTCCGCCGCCACTCAACACTACGGCGACCCTCGGCCGCTCCTGCGCACTCGCAACAACGACCGTGAAGAGAAAAAATATGGTCCAAAAAAATCTCAATATCCCAATATCCGCATCATCGAGCGGTAGCTCTGTTCCTTAGCGAACAGGCGCGTATAATACTCCGTGTCGCCCTTTTCGCGGTCGATAATAATGTGCTTCGGCGCAGGGATCAGACAGTGCTGTATCCCCCCGAAGCCCCCCAGCGACTCCTGGTAAGCCCCCGTGTGGAAAAAGCCCACATACTGTGGTTCCTCCTCGGCCTGGTTGAGCTTCGGAAGGAAAATCGCATTCGTATGCGCTTCGCCGCTGTAATAATCCTCGCTGTCACACGTCAACCCGCCCAAAAAAACCCGCTGGTACTCTTTGTCCCAATTGTTCACCGCCAGCATAATGTACCGCTGGTGAATGCCCCAAGTGTCGGGTAGCGTCGTGATGAACGAACTGTCGATCATATACCAAAACTCGCGGTCGTTCTGCTGCTTTTGGTTGACGATGGAGTAGAGCACACACCCGCTCTCACCAACGGTGAACGACCCGAACTCGGTGAACAGGTCGGGCTCGTCGATGCCCTGCGAATTGCAAATGTTCTTTATCTGCGCCACGATCTCCTCGGTCATATATTCATAGTCGAACTCCATAGCCAGCGACGTTCGTACCGGAAAACCGCCCCCGATGTTGAGCGAATCCAACTCGGGACAAATCTTCTTCAACTCGCAGTAAAGGTTGACACAACGGTTCAACTCGTTCCAATAGTATGCCGTGTCCTTAATGCCGGTGTTGATAAAGAAGTGGAGCATCTTCAGCTCGTATTTCTTGTTGCCTTTGATCTTCTTCTTGTACAGGTCGATAACGTCGTTGTATCGCACCCCCAGCCGCGAAGTGTAGAAGTCGAACTTGGGCTCCTCCTCCGCCGCGATGCGGATGCCCACCTTGCACTTTTTCGACAACAGTCCTTCGAACAGGTCCAGCTCCTCGATGTTGTCCAGAATCGGCACGGTGTTGACAAAGCCGTCGTTGACCAGCGCGGCGATGTTTTCGACATACTGCGGCCGCTTGAAACCGTTGCAAATGATGTAGATATTCTTGTCTATCGACCCCTCCTCATAGAGCGAATTGATGATGTGAATATCATACGCCGACGATGTTTCGAGATGAATGTCGTTTTTCAACGCTTCCTCCAGCACAAACGAAAAATGAGAACTTTTTGTACAATAAGAGTAATTATACGACCCCTTATAATCCACTTTGGCCATTGCGACGTTGAACAGCCTTTTTGCCTTATTTATCTGTTGCGAGATTTTGGGCAGATAGGTGATTTTCAGCGGCGTGCCGTATTGTTTGATGAGCTCCATCAGGGGCACGTCGTGAAAGTGCAGTTCGTTGTCTTTGACAGTAAATTCTTCTGTCGGAAACTCGAACGTTTGGTCGATCAGGTCGATGTATTTGTTTTTCATAGCAAGTTTCGGTGCAAAATAGTGGACAAAGATACAAAAAGTTACAAAAAAAATGCCTCCCCGATGTGGGGAGGCAGAATTTTGCACAGGGATGGGGTTACTCCTTCACAATCCTCACCACCAATGAATTGTCGGACGCAAGTTTGCCATTGAGCCAGATTCGTTGGACGACATTTTTGCGGCCTTTGACGTAAAGGTCGAATTTCACCTCGTCGCTTGTTCCGTCGCCCCAGTGAATGATGAAGGTTTCGCCTCGATAATCGGCCTCGGGACTGAACTCGCCAAATTTCAAATTTTCATTCCTAACCCTGAGCCCCTGCCAACGCGGAGCATTCGCACGCGTGTCGAGAACCACCATTTCGTACGTCTGCCCATCATATTCCACCGTCACATTATCATTGAGAATATTCTCTGCGTAATCCGGATCGAGCAGACTGCCCACACCCTCTTTATCGACAAGCATCGTGATATCATAAGTAGGATAATCCCATATCTTAGAGCACGAACAAATGAGTGTTAATATAAGCAGGCAAATAAGTGTCTTTTTCATAGCTGTTTACAATTTAATATCATCCCAAATATCCAAAGAATGGGTGTAGTTATCATCCCTCCCATATCTCCCGTCGCCATCTCCTTGTCCATCCGATGCTATCGATGGTCCGATTTCCGTATCGAACACCCCCGGAACATAAAACCCGTTGTCTTCACCATCCCAACCGAAATTGTTGTGAAAATATGAAAATGAGGTTTCTACAGTTTGTGTGATTATATAATAGTCGCCTGTGGCCCTGGTCTCTGGATCGAGCTTAATCGGAATGTCTATTCGGTATTTATACGTTATCGTAGCGGTCTGTTTTTTCTCAAGATAACCATCCAATAGCCACGCATGAGCACCGCCGGTTGGAAAATGGATGCCGAGAATGGTTAGAACATCGGTATTTCCGTCAATATATACAGGGCGTCTACTTAACAATGCATTTTTGACAAGGTTAAAATTGTAGCTCTCCCTCGCCGAAGCATGGTATCCCCGATCCTGCAAAAAGTTTATCGCACGTCGAGAGGTTGCGCCGCTACCATTGGAGCTCCAATCAATTCCGATATCTTCTCCTATAAGCCAAATTAGGTGCGAAACTGTTCCCGAAGGAGCATGTGAATCGCTCATCGATCCGCTCCATGTCTTGTATTTACCTGGTCTGTTCCACCAATCACCTGACCACTTGTTTATTTCTGCCCAGTTGATATTTATACCGTGCCACGATTTTGGATGTTGCCAGTACGCCATCAGCTGAATAAGCGCGATTGGAACGCAACCAGCATCAACATTTATTATCCCAGTCATTTCTCGAACTTTTGTATTAAAGGGATACCCTTGCCCCCACTCGACGGGAATGAGCGGGCCGATTTTTTGAGCTGTTTCCCACGGTCCTTTGATTATGGTTTTGCTGACCAGAACGGCACCCTGAGGGATTTCGGCACGTGT
>QMCD01000522.1_pt1 | contig 33207 bp, 29 predicted proteins | sample 1821841 | NCBI WGS metagenome assembly QMCD01 (sample SAMN01991225, study PRJNA193472) | Termite gut metagenome, whole genome shotgun sequencing project. | isolation source: worker | host: Macrotermes natalensis
GGAGTATAGTGAATCTCCAGGCGTTCCGCCAAAGCACGGGCTTCCTCAGCCGGAAAGGCCTTGTACAAGGAGCTTGCAGCATGCGTGTTGAGGTTGTCTTTCTGTATAAAATCCGTCATCTGGTGGAAAACGCCATCGGAAAGATAAAAGAATGGCGCGCGGTCGCAACCAGATACGCAAAGCGATCCAGCTCATTTCTTGCCATTGTCCAGATATGTTGTGCCTTTCATTGTGCCTTTCAATGGCTTAAAATATTGTGACGACAGACTCTAACGCTTTAACGCAACAGTCAGTCAGGAATACAATCCCAAGATTCTTGACTATAATACATCGCATCATTATAATTATAGCCTGACAGCGCCAAAACATCCCAAATATTGACCGGCGTTATGATTGCTTTTTCCGCCATCGTTGATACCGTAATACTTGTCAATTCGGAACCGCATATGATGAAGCTCCTCCCGCATTGCATATCCACTGCTTTTGAAAGCAATTCCTCCGCTGTCGCCATTGATGTCGCTGATACGCTGTTCACGTATGCCGAAATGAGGAACATGACGGCCGCGTTATCCTGTACTCTCCTCGAAAGGCCTTCAAAAAGCGAGTTTGTCGGCATCTTTGCATCCCGTTCCGCCTTCGCCTATGCCGCGATATATGCAACTTTATGGGTCGGACGCGCATATATGCCGCTTAATCCGAAATTTCCAGCCGAGCGCATCGGAAGCATGATGCGCCAATCCGGTTGCAATTCAATTGTTCTCGCCCCGGAATGTCTGGACGCATTCCGGAAAATCGCGGGACAACTTGATCCGCTTACTGTTATATGCGCAACCCCGGATTGCGATTTGTCCATGGATTTTCCCCGGCACACATTTCGAAATGTCGACTTTTCTAAAAATACCCTGCCCCGCCCGGTTCCTGTTTCTCCCGAAGCGCCCGCTTATTTATTGTTCACTTCCGGGAGTACCGGCGTTCCGAAAGGCGTCGCCGTATCCCACCGAAATGTTTGCGCTTATCTTGAATATATCGTAGGCCGCTACGGAATATGCTCTTCGGATCGCCTGTCGCAAATGTTCGATTTGACGTTTGATTTGAGTGTACACGATATTTTTATTGCGCTCGCCGCAGGCGCACGATTATGCGTCGTGCCGGAACGGCAACTCATGGCTCCCTACAAATTCATCAGGGAGCATGAACTCACCGTCTGGTTTTCCGTCCCCTCTGTTGCCATGTTCCTGTCGAAAATGGGGATGCTTGCTCCGGGTTCCTTTCCGTCGTTGCGCGTTTCGCTTTTTTGCGGTGAAGCCCTGCCCGAGCAAAGCGCCCGGCAATGGCAGGCCGCAGCCCATAACTCAATTGTTGAAAACCTGTATGGGCCGACGGAAACGACAATAGCGATCAGCGGATACCGCTGGCGGGATGACGTGTCTCTGTCCCACTGCGTCAACGGCATCGTTCCCATCGGGGATGTTTTTCCCGGCCACGCCTTCCGTCTGGAAAATGCGGATATGGATGCGAACCATGCCGGGACGGAAGGGGAATTATGCCTCAACGGACCGCAGATAACCCGGGGATACCTGAACAATCAGGAGGAGACCGGGAAACGCTTTGTCCGTTTTGACGGCTTGGATGAAATTTGGTATCAAACCGGCGATCTTGTGCGCAACACGCCGCATGGGCTGGCGTATTTGGGGCGCATCGATGATCAGGTGCAGATACGCGGATACAGGGCGGAGCTTCAGGAGATCGATCGGGCGCTCAGGGAGGCGGCGGGCATCGACCTCGCCGTGGCGGTTCCCGTGTCGACAAGCGGCAACGGGACATTCGACACGGTTCACGGATATGTGGAATCGCCTGACGGTGCGGCGGTGGATGTCAGCCGGATTCTGCGCCGCTGCAAGGAACAACTCCCGGAATACATGGCGCCTTCCCGGATCGTGGTCGTGGACAGGCTGCCGCTCAACAGCAACGGGAAAATCGACAGGAAAGCGCTGGGAAAGCAATGAAACCGATAGCCATCCATCCGGGGGGAGGAGGCCTATATCCCCCATTTCATTGAAATCGAGCGGGATGCCCCCTTTTACGCAAAAAACGGCTTCACCGGCATTGCGCGCAACGAACTCCCGCGGGCGATGCAGTTCCTGATCGACATGGAAACGAAAATGGGAATGGTCGGAAGAATCGCCATGCGTTGCGTATTGTAAATGAGAAAATCGACAGGAGACACCGGAAACATGGAGATAAAAGACTTTATCCTCAAGCGCATCCGGGAAAGGGGAGAGTACACGGACACGGCATCCTCGTTTGTGACGGCGGCGTTGCTGGACTCCTTTGACTTCATCGCACTGCTCACGGATATTGAGGAGGCGTTCGGAATCCGTTTTGATCTCACCGGTTATGAGCCGGATTATTTCACGACGGCGGACGGCCTTGCCGAGATAGCGGACGGGCGGGCAGCCGGGAGGGGATGATGTTTGCGCATTGCGTCGTGCTTGGTTCCGGCTCCCTGGCCGGCAAGTGTTCCGCGTTTCTGATAAACAAGGGAATCCGGCTGATTCTTTCGGATTCAGCGGGCGAGCATTCCCTGCACCCGCTGCGCAAAGAAAACAATGAATCCGTCGAGCATATGAATCCTGTTGATCTTTTCAAATGGCTTGAAAATGTCGAAGAGCGAACGCTGGTCCTCAGCATCAACAATATGCGCATACTTCCTGAAAAGGTTTTTGGCGGGGACAATGTCGTGTTCGTGAACTATCATAATTCCCTGCTGCCGGCGTACCGTGGCAGGAATGCAGAGGCGTGGGTCATTTTCAACAGGGAAAAATACACCGGAATCACCTGGCACCACATGACTCCGCAGGTGGATTCGGGCGATATCATTCATCAGGTTCCTCTCGAACTGAAAGATGACGACACGGCGTTGAATCTCCTCCAGCGCCAATCGGCAACAGCCTTTGACGGATTTCCTCTTCTTTTCGACAGGTTGTGGACGGGGAACACGGCGGGAAGAACGCAGGGAGATCGAAATGCCCGGTCATACCGCGCCCTAGAAAAGCCAAACGGCGGAATGCTTGACACAACATGGGATGCGCCCGAAATTTCGGCGTTTCTCCGGGCAATGGATTACGGCCCTCTGCACATTCTCGGGAAACCGTTCGTTTTTTTGGAAGACAGACCCTATACGTGGTCGCATTACAGGATAGAAAACACCGGCGGCGGCGCCCATCGCGGCAAAATGGAATCCGGCAGGCATGTCATACAAAGGAACGGATGGTCGTTCACTCTCTCCGGATTGGAGGAGCTTCGCTGAATGAATGACAGGACAGCTTTTCTGCGCAGACAAACGCTTCTATGGGGTATGCAGGCCTCAAAAGGCCGGAGCATGGCGGAAGCCTCCGGATGGATACGCTCGACGGATCGCCGCCCGTTTTCCGACAGGGAAATGTGCGAATACGCGGACAATGTCTTCGAAAAACTGCGGTCGAGTCTGAATGCGAAGCCGTGCCGCATTTTGGAAATAGGAGTCGGCTCGGGATTGCTCATGCAGCGATTGGCGCCGCATGCGGAAAAATATGTCGGTATCGACATAGACAGAGCCATTCTGGAAAAATGCCGGGAATTCATGGCCGGGGACATGGAGCATGTCGAACTTCATGAATTATTTGCGCACGAGATACGGAAAATAGACGGTTCGTTCGACATTATTCTCATGAACAGCGTCATGCAGTACTTCCCCGATTTCTCCTATGCTGAAAGAGTCCTGAAGGAGTGTACCGGGCAGTTGCGGGGGGATGGGGTGGTTTTTTGCGGCGATATCATGGATGCGGATAAAAAAGAAGAGCTGTGCGAGTATATCGCAAAAGAATCCGAACAGCGGCAGCGTCCGAATCTCGATCGCCAACTACTCTATTCACGTTCTTTTTTCTTTGCCGCCGCCGGAAAATTATCCGCCAATTGTGAAGTTTCGGATAAAATATACCGCATTCCCAATGAATTGTCCTTGTTTCGATACGATGCCATGTTGCATATGTGAAAAGGTCGCCCATGCGGGAAAAAATAAACAATGTCGTCTTGCGCGGAGTCGCGGCATGCGTGCCGGGGCGCATGGTGGGAATGGACGAACTATACGCCGAATGCCCGGACGAAGCCTCGAAGAAAAAACTGATTCGGGCCGTTACCCTGTCCGGCTTGGACACGCGGTATGTGGCGAAAACCGGAACAACAGGGGCGGACCTCGCCGAACGCGCGGGGCGAACGCTCCTGGAGGCGCTCAATTGGCCCCATGAGAGCGTGGATGTGCTTCTTATGGCGACCAACTGCCCGGACTCCCTCCTGCCGTCCACCGGATACCTCCTGCATCAACGACTTGGGCTGTCGAGCCACTGTGTTGTCATTGATGCGGTCATGGCGTGTTTTGCCGTCACCCACGGGCTTTGGAATATAGCCGGAATGCTGTCCCGTGGAACCGCCGTTCGTGCATTGATATTGACGGGGGACACATTGTCGAAGGATATTTCGCCCGGTGATTTGGCGACCAAGGCCCTCATGGGTGACGCCGGCGGAGCCGTGGCGCTGGAATATCGCGCGGGAGCGGGCGATATTTCGTTCATGCTGGGAACACATGACGCGGGAGTCAATGCCATTCGCGTGCCGGGAAGAGGATACCGTCCAAGTGCGGAACCGCCGTATTTTGTCATGGACGGGGTAGCGGTGGCGTCCATGACGTACAGTCTGATACCACCTCTTCTCGATGAATTGGTCGATTTTTCGGGAGAGCCTCTCGACTCCATCGACAGGTTCTATTTACATCAGGCCAATGCCAGCATGCTTTCCGTTATCATAAACAGATCCCGGCTGCCCAAAACCTCAGTCCCGATGAACATAGCGAAATACGGGAATTGTGGAGCCAGCTCCATACCGTTGCTGCTTTGCGATCCGGATGGCAGACTGCCGACGGATCGCCCCGCCTCCATCGTCCTGTGCGGTTTTGGGGCTGGATTCGCCTACAGCGCGGTTCATATGACCGTGGATCGCCCTGTCACCACGCCGATCACCCATGCAACGGATTTATAAGCGGCACAAGGAGAATAACCAATGCGGTTTTCCAAGCGAATAGCCAGGTTTCTGCATGACATCGACAATCATCCGGTTTTGAAGATACTTTCGGGAGGCATCCGCGAAACAATAGAGGTTCTGGAAAAGCGATACCCCGGGGAATATCTCCGCTTCGGCGAAGAAATTCTCGATGTGGCAGATAGCATGGGATGGGACTGCATGTCTGTTATGACGCGCAGCGTCATTGATTACGCGCGATATGAGAATTATTTTCTTCGGCACGGGGATTATGGCGAAAAAAACTATGAAAGCATCAAGGAGAACGTCTATTTCAATGAAAAATATATGATCGAAAGCTACTGGCCGTATTGCTTTTTAAGTTACTTCACCGTGGCGACGCAGTACAGCAAATACCACTATTTTCTTGCATCCGTTCTGCCGGAGGTACACGGCGGCGGCAGGGTTCTTGAAGTGGGCTTCGGAGACGGGATACACTTGTGGACGCTGTTGCATCACGCGGGGGGAGGGACAACAGACCTGACCGGGTACGACATCAGCGAGTACTCCATACCCTTTTGCACCGATCTGTTGCGACGGACAGGCGTCCTCCATCCCGGCGTCAAACTGGGAGTCGGTGATGTGCTTAAAGGAATTCCGGAAGACGATGCTTCCTTCGACATTGCAATAATGGCGGAAGTGCTTGAGCATTTGCCGGATCCGGAGAAGGGGCTGAATGAAGTCGCCCGCCTGCTTCGTCCGGGCGGACTGTTGTTCGTTGCCACCGAAATGGATCACAACCATTCCGATCATGTGGTGAATTTCAGCGGGTGGGAAGATATCGCCGCGACTGCGGAGCGCACGGGGTTACGGGCGGAAAAGCATTTCATCTATAGGCGTCAGGATGATTTCCCGGGCAGCCGGGATCGGGCATCGGCCATTGCGCTTGTTCTGCGGAAAGACGGTTCCGCATTCAAGAAGCAAGGCGGGAATTGATTATTCTTTAAGAATTGGAGAACGCATGACACTTGAGGATGTTCCCGAATTTGTCAAAGAAGCGCTTATTCTTGAGAGCGCAATTGGTTTGGATGACGACTTGGAATCCACCGGGCTGTATGATTCCACGGGCAAACTGATGCTGATCGCCGCCATTGACCGGCAATTCAACAAGCTTGTATCCATCGTCGATCTCAATAGCTGCAAGACTCCAAGGGCGCTGTTTGAACTTGCGACGCGCGACGGGGATTGATCATGCGCGATTATCCCGGCGTTCGCGGCAAGTTGTTTATGGTAACCGGGGCATCGTCCGGCATCGGTCGCGCAACCGCGCTCTTGTTGGGAGAGCTGGGCGCCCGAGTCATCTTGTGCGGTCGTGACGAGATACGCCTTGATGAAACGCTGCGGCTTATGCCAGGAGCGGGGCATTCCGCCATATCGCGGGACTTGCACACGATAGATGATTTCAACGCTTGGCTGTCGGCGGCGGTGGAGCCGCACGACTCTCCCTTGTCAGGTTTCGCCCACTGTGCGGGGACGGTAAACACCATGCCGCTGCGGGGAATACGCGCATCCATGATCAAGGAACAGATCGGACGCGATCTGGAAACAATTGCGGGGCTTATGAAAGCCGCCGCATGGTTTTTGAAGCGGCGGGATGAACGCTTTTCCTTTGTTGCGATGGCGTCGACGGCCGCGCGCCTTGGTCAGCCGGGACTGGGTATTTACGGTGCGTCCCGTGCCGCGACGGAGAGCCTTGCCCGGACATTCGCCGCTGAATGCGCCCCGCGCGGCATTCGGTTCAATACCGTTGCGGCGGGCATGGTCAACACCCCGATGATTGAACGCACGCGCAATCATATCGGCGACGAGGCTGTCAGAAATATTGTCGCCAAACATCCTTTAGGAATTGGGGAGGCCATCGACGTGGCTTCAGCCATTGTTTTTCTGCTGGGCGACTACTCCCGATGGATAACTGGAACCTGCATGATCGTCGACGGCGGTCTGACAAGCGCCTTCTGACGCGCTCATACTCTCTGCGTCAAATAGTTGTATGTCGTATCCGGCACAAGATTCCTGATCGATTGCAGATCGTTTTCCTCAAGCGCCTTCCGCACCCGGGACGCGCTGATCGCCGTCCCGCCGACCTCTTTCCGTGGAATCACCCGAACAGCGACGCCCATGTCGGGAAGCAACTGCTCCATCCGTTCGTTGTACGAACGGGTCACGAGGCACGTCGGCTCCTCGCCGACAAATCGGGTTCGTATATTCAACGCGGGGGCTATCATGGATGCAAAGATCAATACATCCGTCGTCGAATCCGGAGGAGTGATTTCCATCTCCTTGGTAAAATATCCCGCGAATGAAAAACTTGATATGATGAATTTCCCGCTCGGAAGCACCTTCACCCTGCCGTGAAAATCCTTGACCCCTTCCTTCACCAGCATAAGCCTGTCAGCAAAGGAAAACTGCGACAAATCCTCTTCGACCACAAAAAGATACAGCGCTTCCACGGACTCAAGCGCCTTTTCCACAAGATACCGGTGGCCCAGAGTGAAGGGATTGCAGTTCATGACAATGGCGCCGACATTTCCGTGGTTGCTGATTTCCGCGTCATACGCTTTCGCTATCCATTCGCGAATACCCTCATTTTTGAGAAAAGCCTTGAATGCCAGGCGCTGCAACCAGTCCAGGCTTTGTTTTTTGAAATCGGGAAGATATTCCGTTTGTTTCATTTTCGCAGGCAAAGAGAGAAAGTCGTACATGGCTTCCGCAAGCGGATAGTTCAAAGACAGGGAATAATACACATCGTCATACCAGAATCTGCCATATTCATCCGGCGCTTTATGCTGCAACACATGATCAAAAAACGAGAATGCAAATTCATTATCCGTCAATCTATTGGAAAAAGCCGCGACCAAACATTCAAGTTCCCCCGGCGGAGGGATTTTTCCCAGCTTGCGCAACGCTTCATAGAGCATATCGTCCTTGAGGGTTTTGAATTCATCACGAGCCAATGTCGGCACAAAGCCCAGGTGGAATCCCACGCCCTTGAGACTCAGAAAGTTTCTCAGCATATTATATTCAGACACCCGACCGTCAAACGCAATATCCCATTGATCATCCGAAGAGCATCGGATGCCGGGAATATCCGGAAACAGATCGTAATGGAGAACCTTGTCGCCAGGTCGCAAATCGTCGGAATTGGTCAAGCGCAAATATGTATTTTCAGCGAATCCGCCGCGTCCATCTTTCCCATAGCTGACAACGCGAACTTTTTCCGCCGAACGCGAGTTGAAAACATCCTGCAGCGCGCTTGCCAGCGTGGTTGAATCGCTCCATCCCCTTGTTGTATGGCAAAGCCCCGTCAAAAACACCGTGTATGCGTATTCCGCCGGCTGATTCACCACAACCCTGGAACCATCTTTTATATTGCATCGCAATGAATTTCCGTCGACAAAAACCGCAGCGTTGTTTCTGAATTCTGTGGCAAAATCAAGTGTTTCCTGCAAGTCATGCGAATCGGATTCCGGCAACACGACCTTGCCTGGATCATGCAATTCAAAGAAATACAGTCCCGAAAGCGTCTTGAAAACACGAAAGCATTCCGCAATGCATCGCCCTTCTTCCGTTTCCGGGAATGCGAATTTCCCATAAAATTTCTTGGCCAGTCCTATGGGAACAATATTCGAGAATTTCCTTTGCTGCCATTTCAAATACGCTCCAGGGATTGCCATTATCCTTTCAAGGCATTTTTGCGATTCTCTTTCCCGACCAGCGGCATTGTCAAGAGAAAGCAGATGGAAAAGAAGCATGGGACTGTTGCGGTGGCAGGACAATCCGTTCAGACATGTTTCATGAGCCAGTCGCTCCCGATCCATCGCTTTGTAATATTTGATCAAAGCCCCATACAGCAAAACGTCCGCATATTGATTCCTGACCGCCTCCTCCAACACGCAGACAGCTTCATCAAAACGCATGAGACGAAACAAAACAGCGGCATGACAACGTGCCGCGGAGGGATTGCGCGGATATTCCATGTACAGCTGCCCGGAACAGCGCAATGCGCCATGAAATCGTTTCTCGTCAAGGAGGTTTTTGCATAAATGGCGTTTTACTTCAAGCGCATATTCAGGTTTGATGTCCGTGAAGGCCGCAACGTCGTTGTCTTCGGCGGCATTCTTTGCCAGCGCCGCCGCATAATGTCTTCTGAAACGCAATTCTTCCGGATACATAACAACCAAGGAGTGAAGCTCCCTGATCGCCTTGTCGATATCCCCGAGAAAACATCTTGATACCGCCAAATTATCCCGAATGAACTCGCGGTTTATTGAATTTCCGGAATCTTCCGCATCAAACGACAATGCCCGAGCGTAATTCTCAGCGGCATGAGCATAATTCATACGGGCGAAATATATATCCCCTTTTTCTCCATAGAGCCGCATCGAGCCGGGATTCCGTGCCAGGCACTCATTCAATACATGCAGCGCATAGCCGTATTTGCCGATTCCTTTCAGCGTCCGCGCCAAAAGCGTTGCATAAGCCGGTCGCAGCCCATGGCGGGAGATTATATGACGAAGATGCATTTCAGCGTTGACGAATTCCCGACGGGCGAGTTTTTGCCGGATGAACTCACTCTCTTCGAACTCATGCAACTCGGGAGAAGCGCGCATTCTTCAATTCCGCATATTCTGCTGCTGCAATTGTGCGTTCAAAGCGTTTTTATCCAGAAGACTGCCCAATTCCAGGATGCGATCCGCCGAAACAAACTGCAATGCGGCTGTTCGGATTCCAGAGGCTGCGGCGCTGCCGGGATATGCTGAAATGACTATGCGCGATGGCATATTGGAGGGAATCGCCGTCGGCAACTCGATTCTCTTGCCTCCATAATAACCCCGCACATTGGAGTCAACAAGGCGAACTCCCGGAAGTTCCACTGTTTGCACGGATATATGCTCTTTGAAATAGAGACCGATTCCCCAAAACACAATTTCCCCGCCGATATTCAGAAGTTGTTGAATCGAATTATGAAAACCCGTGCCGGAATATGCGGATTTCCCATTATTGATTTTCCCCAATAACTTTGGATTGGAAAGATACTGATGCACACCGCAATTGCGGCAATGCGTACAACACCGTCCGGATTGCGCATTGACCGTGAAACTGAGCGCCTGACCGCAATTGCGACAATACCCTGTTGTCGTCATTGTGTTTCTGTCATAACTGATGACTTTGCTCAACGGGGCGAATTTTCCGCCTGCTTCCGCCCGTTCAAGATACGATACCGTTTTTATATGCATCAGACGCCCATATTCCGCATCCGACATTGCCGATATATTCAGGGAAGTCTTGCCGGATATGAGATATTCGACAGGATCGGCAATCAAACCCTTTTCCAGTGCATAGTTGTAGGCGGAAGAACCGGGCAGACAATTCACGGGAAGCAAATCAACGCAAAATTCAGGGTGTTCGTCAATCCAACGGATGGTCTCCATCGCGTCTTCGAACGTTTCCCCCATGTGGCCGAGAAGAAAATGCCCGTTATATCCGATTCCGAATTCATTCAATATGGTCAATGCCTGTTCTATATCCTGGACACTGATGCCTTTCCCCATGTTTTTCAACGTGTTGTCGCAAGCGCTCTCCAACCCCGGCTTCACCACGGCGCAGCGCGATCGCTTGAGAATTGCGGCCGTTTCATAATCGATCTGATTGACGCGGAGAAAACAATTCCAATTCACAAATCCGAGTTTTTCCACTCCCTCGCAAATCTCATGAATTCTTTTCTTCGAAACAGACATGATTTCGCTGACAAAGGAAAGTATCACTTCAGACGCACGCTTCCCGGTATAGTCCAAGAAATGCTGTATTTCAGCAAACAAATCATCAAGAGGACGTTCCTTGTACCCCGAGTACATGGCTGTTGGACAGAATTTGCACCGGTACGGACATCCCCGGCTTGTCAGTATTTGCAATCTTTTGCTGAGATTTGTTTCATACAAGGAACATGACGAATAGTCAGCCCAGGGAATGCCCACCCATTCTTTGGATGCGGCTCTTCTCTGCGTTATCACATATCCTTCCCGCCCCGTCTCCCCGGCAATCAAGCCATGAATGGACATAATTTGCTCTTTGGCGGCGCCATCCACCAAAGCGCCGCAGAGTTCGGAGAGAGGTTCTTCGGCATCGCCCACAATGCCATAGTCAACATGCCGCAACGCCGTCATGGCGGCTTTCGGATCGCCGGTAACAATAACGCCGCAGGCAATTGTTATGATATCAGGCTTGTATTGCTTGGCGCACCGATAGATCAACTCCATATGGCGGAAATTGCCCAAGCCGCCCCAAACAACAATCATGTCGGCGGCATATTCAGCGAGAGCATTGAGGAGATTGTCCTCATCCTGTTCACGAGGTTTTTTGAAAAAATCAATGCTTGCGACCCGCAATCCGGCCACTCCCTTGAGAACATTGGGTACAATTACCGGATTGGGAAAATCCAGTATCGCGGGATAAGGAAGGCTGTCAAGCCTAGGGTAGACATACAGGCAATTCATGCCAATCCTTTCATCGGAAAAGCGCGTCACAGATGGATGAAGCATTCCAGGCTGTGGAGATTGAACGCAGGAACAGTTCTTCCATCCGTTTTTCCTCAAACACGGAAATTCTAGTCCTGCACCGCGTACATGCGCCCGATACAGGCAACTCCGGGATATTTTGCCGCCAACTCATTGTTTATCTCTTCATGAACCAGACTCAACGGATATGTGCAATTTATGACACACTGTATTTTTCATTCGTGTTTTTGTCATCAATGCGCATCATCCATTCTCCCGCAAGAAAATTACCGAACGTCTGCATAGCAATCCAAATATCCGCCGTCCCGGATAATGCACTTATACTCAGGCAATATGGAGCGAATCCGCTCCGGCACCTGATACAGATGATTGTTTTTATGCGATGCCGCGATGCAAAGCCGCGGCTTGTGCTTCCGGATCGTCTCTTCCGCGCCCTTGAGAGCTTCCAGTTCGGAACCCTGGATATTCATTTTGATGTACAACGTTCCTTCGATCTCCAGATTAAGATCGTCAATTCTCTCCGCCTTCACCTTGATCCCGCCCCGTTCAAGAACCCGGGAGGACAGGCTTCCCAGAGATTCAAATGAAATTTCGCCTTTTGCATCCGAACATGCAAGATTGAAGCAGGCTATTCTCTCACGGTATTCAGGATAATCGGCGGCAATCTTTGTCAAAGCCAGATAGCTGTTGGGATCCGGCTCGAATGCGTACACTTTTTTCACTCTATCGCCAAGCAGCGAGAACATTGACTGAAACGTCCCCTGATACGCGCCTATATCCAGAAACGTGATGGCTGATTCCTTTTTCATGCTTTCGACATCATGCGACCAATACGAGGTGAACGTATGGAAAAACTTCGACAACACATATTTCGAGTATTCAAAAGGCTGGATGCATCCGCACGGCGTATGCCGATAGGTCATGGCCGCCTCGATGATTTCACGGGTATAGGCGTCATCCCCGTCATAAAAGGAACACACACGCCCGGGATCATCAAGCAACGGAGCGTCTTCAAGTTCATTGCATTTCTTCAATACAGGCGCCTGGTAATTATAACGGAACTGATTTATTGGCCTCTGATAAGGGGTGAGATACAGGAATATGCTGTTCCTGGCGCCCCTGCTCCGCAACGCCTCATATATCTCATCCGCTCTTTTCCTGGGCGTGATGATGACAGGATAATCGGGGTGCTCAAGGCAATAGTCCGGATTTTCCACCTTCGCCGACAGGAAATAGCGACCGTGCGAGTTCGCATCGGAATCCGTATACGCCGCGATGCAATTCACAAGATTCCTGTTGGCTAAATAATTATAACAGCAATACCCCGACTCTCCGACCCCGTGAACAATAAACGGACGCGGCATTATCTGATGAAACGACGCGTTGGGATACGAATTCAATGCATACATGAGGAAAACCTTTCTCTAGGCCAATTGCATCCATATACAAATAGCTTCATGGAACCAATTCCGACGATATCAACAGCACTTTCGGATTCCGCATGGCGGGATCCTTCAAAACAGTTTTAAACGCATCGTTTTCCGGATGTTCCGGCAGCCAGACAGCCCGCTTCCTGTATTCCTCGTTCGGCATGGGAATGTGATTGAGCATAATGGAAAAGCTGACCAAATCCGCGCCGATCTCTTCCGTCAAGCGGACAAAATCCGGCATTTCCCGGTAATTGACCGACTGAACGACAAAAGCGAGGCGATAATGCGTTATCCAATTTTTCCGCCGGAACTCCCCGATTTCGTGCAGCTTGCCTTTCAGCTTTTCAAAATCCCCGCCGCGACGGACAATGCTGTATGTGTCCGCCTTCGCCGCATCCACGCTGACTTGTATCTTTGCCCTTCCGTGCAGGCCCGCCAGCTCAGTGAACAGGCCGGAATCAAACAATAACCCGTTGGTCATGAGCCAAATCGCTTTCAATGAGCTTGTTTCGGACAACATCCGCAAAGCATGCAGCATGGAAGGGCTGGCGAAAAGATCGCCTCTTGTACTCAACCGGGCCAATTCCAGATTCTGGAGCATCGGAGCGATTTCCGAATCGAATATGCGGATATACTCCTGCTGAACCGGCGCCGGCTGCACCTCAAGCTCGTTTCTGCATGAAACACACCACAAATTGCAGGAATTATCAAAGGAAAAAGTCACCGACCCCGGCCCATGCGCGGATGTATCGACAATTTTCTGAATATCAACGGCATTCTTTTCAGGAAGACTCCCAAACGCTATTTTCGGGCAATTCCCTTTGTGGCAATACATGTAACTTCCGTCAAGGATGGTTTTCCGAATCAATTCCGCCCCCGGGGAGTTCCATATGTTCTTTTCCCGTTGCTCGACCGCTTTGCTCCGTAAAATAGGGAGTCTCATTCTCGGAGTGCAGCACGTCCTCGCATATTCAAACGAATCGTAAATAAACAGGGAGTAAAACGGATCCATGCAAAACTTGTCTTCAAGGGAAAACTTCTTCCGCTCCTCGGGAGAGCGTCGTTTTTGCGCAACAGCATATATCAGCTCTCCAATAACCAAATCCAGGCTGTTGAGCGGAGCAGCATTTTGAAGCAATTCGCTTGCTTCCGCCAAGAGATTTTCCGCCAGTAACCGACTGGTTTTGACAGCAATATACGCCTGATTGTCCAACGTTAAACACGCTTGATCGCATTTTTCCAAAATTTCCCGCGCCATCTCCGCAAGGCCATTGATTTTCCCGCATTCATAGAAAAATTCGACCGGCAATGGTTCTTTTCCATTGATGGCCAAGACTATTTTTTCTATGCGCTGTTGCATAAAAACTCCTTCCAGTTCTATAATGCCTCAATACTATTACGCGCCATCATCGGTTCAGTCATTTTTTCGGGTATTGTAAAAATAACGAATCAGCCAAGGGTTTAGATGCAACTGCCTCTGTTCGATTTGCGCATAAAAATATGAATTCAAAGCTTCGCGTTCCGACTTGGGTTCAACAAAGAGCATTCGCGACATGATTTTCTGAAAGCTATCCAAAACGCCAAGATAAAAATCTTCTTTATACTCCTCCCATCTGTCAGGGGAACGCTCCAGAAACGCCTTCTGCAAATCCAGAGCGCGGAAACGCCCGAGAATATGTTCGGCGGTGAATGCGCGGATGGAAATCGAATCCTTGCGGGACAGCCAATAGTAACAATATGATTCGATTGTTCCCACACGCGAGGCCGACATATACGCGGCCACAGTCACAGGTTTGTCTTCATACCATCCGGGGGGATATTCAAGATTGTTCCGCGTGAACAACTCTTTCCGGTACAATCTTCCCCAGGCCATCGGCGAACAGTCTCCCCGCAGGATGCTCCGCGCGGCATCCCCCGGGGAATCATGAAATCCGAACCCCGGCTCATAGACGTCTCTCCTCCCCGCTTCCGTAATCCTGTAAAACAGACAGTTCACAATGTCGAGATCGTCTGTTTTCGCCTTTTCCAAAAGAGAACCGCATGCATCCGGACTCAGATAATCATCGGAATCGACAAACATGACGCGGGAAGCGGACGCAACCTTCAATCCTGTATTGCGGGCGGGGCCGAGTCCCTGGTTTTCCTGGCACACTATTCTGATCCGGGGGTCGTCTTTGGCCATGTTCCGCGCTATTTCCACGCTCCGATCCATCGAACCATCGTCAACAACAATGATCTCAATGTTCCTATATGTTTGTCTCATTATCGAGAGAAGACTGCGCTGGGTATATGGCTCCACCTGATACACGGGAACGATCACCGATATTTCCGGCGTTTGAGAATCCTGCCGGATATGGACGGAAAAGGATTTTTTCGAAGCGTCGCGCTTTTTCGCCAGCCACTCCACCCCCAGTTCCCCGTCGATCAGGGCGGGAGAGCCTGTCCGCAAAACATCCTCAATATCGCGATGCTCGAACACGTTCAGGAAGCTTTTCGGCGTCGCGTTATAGATGCGTTTCCCGGCTATCCGATACGCATGTTTCGCCTTTTCAAAGCAGGATTCCACATCGGCGAGGAAACGGTTCCGAACATACAGCGACTGCTCAAAGCACTCCGGTCGCAATGCTCCGCCGGGTACGGCCCCGCCCGAAACGCTTTTTGCGCCCAGCGTCGTTCGCGGATCGCCCGGGAAAGAGTGATCGAATCCGATCAGGCACACTTCATCGAATCCCATGTAATACGCCCATTGCAGGCATTGATACACAGGAGACTCTCCCGCCCACGTTCGCGCCGCCGCATCCACGGAAAAATGGGGATACCCCGGGTATCGGCTCAAGTCATAAATGATATTGCAGAAACTTCCTGTCGAATCGACATCCAATGCAGAGCTGTGGTAGCGGCCAAAATACTTGATTGACCCGGCATCCTTTCCAATCGACGCGGCATATCTCCGCGCCTCGACAAGGGAACCGACCGTATACAAGCTTGGCGCATAATCCAATGCCGACGCCTGCTCCAGAATCCCGTTGACGCCGAATGTGATTTCATCGCGCAGGAATGCAAGATTCATCTTTTTGAGGGAAGGCCCGCCCCCGATCATGAAGGCGCGCTGCCCGCGGAAAACACCCTTGAAACTCTCCAGAGACAATGCATCGGACGCAGCCGCCTGTCGCGGGACAAACAGGGACGGGCCATCCTTCGCCACGGACGCATCCCAGTTCAACTGCGATCGGGCGTCGAAGCATCCCGGCAGGGCATAACTCCAAAAACTGCTTTTTCTTTCCATGAACGATCCGTTGATCGTCTGTTCAATGCCCTGCGACCATTCATCGCGACCGGCATGCAGCTGATACTCGTGCAGCCACATCAAAACTTCAGCAAGGCTGCTGTTGACATTCTCCAGAATCAACTTTTGCAAATCAGCAAGCACCAATTCTCTGGAAGCGAAGCCATGCTCCAAATAGAACGCCGCCAAAGGCGCATCCAAAACCGCTTCCCTTGGATCATATACAAGCTCCGACATGCTAATACCATCCCTCTCCTGTCTGCATCACTTTGATCCGATCCATTGCGTATGGATGCTCCGTATCGCAACCAAGCCCTTTCCCCGAAACACCGCCACAATACTGCAAACGGGTCGCCCGCAAAACAGCTTCGTTATATCGGCAAAACGGATACGCCAAAAAACGGAAACCATCCGGATCGAGAGTGCGCATCCAATCGGGAACGGCAATCTCGGCTTCCAGGGCGTCCTCTTCAAGAGTCGTCAAATCACTGTGCGACCATGTATGATACTGCAATCTCCCGCCCGAGGCGCGGATTACGTCAATATCGGAGCAGGTGCAATACGCATCGCTTTTCCCCAGAAAAGCCCGCTCCTGAAACAATCCGACCAAAAACACTTCAAAAGAAAACTTCATCTCCCTCAACAGCGGAACGGCGAAACGCAGTATGTCCCTGTTGCCGTCGTCAAAGGTAATGACCGCCTGCCCGTCATGGGCGGGGTCATAGCGATCCAGAGTCACGACGTCCCGCTTTCCCCGTGCCAGTTCCCGCATGTCGGAGGCGAATTTCTCCTCGCTGACCCAGTTTTCGTTTTTCACGGCTCCTATGTGATGATACATGAGAATCATGGCTGCCGCGTTTCCTCCGCGTAACAGTCCCATTCCGAAAGCTTTTTCTCCGAAAGCCTCCAGTCGAAAAACGGTCGGGTCTCAAGGCAATAGCGGCATAACTCTATGGGCGTGTTGACATACTCGTACATCTCCTGTCCCGATGTTTCGAATATGTCAACACCCGGATCAAGGGGATAGTTTGCCCCGAAATACTCGTTGAAATAATCCGTGTAGCAACGTCCGCACAGGTACAGACGCCGACCGCGCATATTGACATGGGCCTTGTACACCTCGCGGCAGCGCTTGAGCGCCACAGCCGGATCCGAATCCCCCCTGCTGTTGAGGATATAGCCCATGTCGGAACGCTTGGCGATGTTGCCGACGCGGCATCCCTTGCTCTCAATCAGTTTTGCGTAGCCGTCTATTTTGTCCGCATTCAATGGATAGCGCGAAATATCGAAAATAATGCCGTATTCCTTCGCTGTTTTCCAGAAGCTTTCCGTCATGGAGTTGAGAAGCAGGCCATTGGTGGCGAATCCTATGCGCGCCTTCGGATACGCTTCGCGGGCGGAAACCATGAAACGCTCCAAATCGGGATGCAACAACGGCTCTCCGCCGAGCAACCGCACGCGCTTGAGTTCTATTTTCCGTCCCAGCTCTTTAATCGCTTCATCGAAAACATCCGGATCAGCGAAAAACTTGGGAGCCAACGGCGAAAAATGGCTGCAACCGGCGCACGGAATATTGCAGTGATCGACCAAATGCGTTTCAAACAAGGGCAGTACCGGTCGCATTACTATATCTCCCTGAGAACGGGGGGAACCTCAAGGATTCCCGAACTGAATTCAGCGGCAAGCGCTTTCTGCTTTTCGTCATACAATTTGTTTGTCCGCTCAAGCTTCCCGTCCGTCGCGGCCCGGAACCGGGGCGTCAGCCAATGCGTTCCGCCCGGTGCGACGCGATCCCGGACATCAGAGTATGTCGGAGCGGGAAAACCCGGTATCGCGCCCAGCGTCAACCAGGCATGGGCGTTGTAGCAATGCGGATTGGGACAGTGATGCCCCACGGCGCAAAACGATATGGGCTGCTCCGGATTCTCAAAAATGTTCTGCAATACCCGTCCGTTGTTGCATTGCCGCAACTTGCCGCTGCCGAGCAACAACTGAAGCGTCCAATCCCCCGCATAGCAAAACTCCCGCCGCTTTTCCCCAAAAACCGACAACTTGAAGCAGAAAAGCTCCGAGTCGAACCGGGACCAAATACGATTATATTCATCCCGGTCATGACGCGTCAATATAGGCAATTCCTTTCGCGACGTATCCCTGGCGACCGTGACGTGACAAAGAGCGCCTGCCTCCTTGACGCACATCGCCGCTATATTTTCTATTTCCGACTCCAATTCGTCGCATGGCGTTATTTCCAGCGTGAATGAAGCGCCGGATTCCTGTATTCTCCGAAGATTCCGGAAGAATGTCGTGAACAACCCGAGGCGCTTCAACTCCAGATACTGGAAAGAAAGCTTGAACATCAATCTGGATCGCGCATCGGGCGATAGCGACAACAGCTCCTCAATCGCTTTTGTCACAACGCCGTTTGTAACGATCATCACATAGTGTCCATCATCCAGAAGACGGCTGACGAGTTCCGTCATTTCCGGAGCGAAGAGCGTCTCGCCGCTGCCGCAGAAATTCAGAAGACACGTTCCTCCCAATCGCCCGCGCGACAGAGAGCGAGCCATGATCTCCGGAGAATACCGGAATGCCGGAGGGCTGTCGCTGGCCTTTCCCCGCAAGGTGATGTAGCAATAATGACAACGGAAATTGCATGTGTTCACAGGTACGGCACAGTCAATAAACCGTTTGATTGAAGAAAATTCGGTCATCAAAATTCTCATCGTATCTTTACGGAGGCGGGGTAAGGACGTCTCCCCCCCTGCCCCGCCAGGTAGACGGCGATAAACCGCGAAAAAGACCACGCGCTTTTTTCCACAAGCGACATATCCGACGAAACAGAAACCGCGCCGTCCGTATCGGCCAGCGCCGCCGGAAGCTCATTCAAGTCCGTCAACAAACGCACATGAGGAACATGACGGAACAATCTGTTGTAAACGCCGCTGACTTTCCCGAAGCTATTATCCAGAAAAAAGACATTTTTTTGCAGAATGGCGGCGGTGATGCCGACATGCAAACGATCGGTGACGACAACATCCGCCGTGTCAATGGCCGAAATGAACAACGCGCAGAAAAGATTCGTCAAGCCCTTGTCCACCCATGGGCCAATGCCGGACCAGGACATATCATATGAGGGCGGAATACCGCTCCCGCGCACAAGCCCGGACTCGGCATCCGCTCGCAAAAAGAAAGCCATTCTTCCCCAATCGGGAGTTGTTCGCGTACATCCCGCAATTCCGTCAAGCATCTTCTCCCTCAGCAAAAGAAATTTGCCATACAGGACGGCATGCTCCGCCTCATTTCCGGAATGCGGACTGGATTCATGAACAGGACGTTTCTCATCCATTTCCCCGAAGCCCGGAACGCCGAGCGTCAAAGAGGCGGCCACATCATCGGCAAGAAGGAATTTCGCACGGCTGTTTTTCGAACGCCCGTATTGATAGCTTTCCTCCTGGCGGCAAAAAACCGTGAACCGCTCATCCATCAGCGCAAGAAAGTCGTCGCATTCCCAAAATGACGAAGGGAGCATGATGACGCGCCGCACATTCCCGTGCTGGAAAAACGGAAACACATCCTGATATTTCCAATACTTGACGAAACGTCCGCCGCCGCCGTAAACAAGCGTCCACTCGCCCTTGTCGAGCGCAGGGTCATTCTTCCCGGGAGCGCGGACAGTGTAGTTGCACCCCAAGCGATCAAACAGTTGATACTCCGCCTGGGCGATAACGGCATCGCCCAAATTTCCCGGATTCGGATAAAAATAAAATTCCCCCAACTCCGACAAAAGCTCCGTGAGTACGGGGTCACACCGCACAACCGGCGCATTGTCGCCCGCTTGCAGCAATTTCTTTGAAAACATGTGATTGACGGCTTTCATAGCATCATACAACTTCTTGATGCATTATCGGATGCAATGAGATAACATTGAGCGGATAAAAGCAAAAATTGATCTCATTCTTTTATTGACGCAAGCTCATCCGGCGTGAATATCGAGTACTTGACATCCACGTCCATCTTTTTAAGATCATGCGTCAAGTCCCGAATGAAGGGAGTCGCGCTTTTCATGTATTCAGCCCTGTTTCCAACATATTGATCCACGTCGGGAGCGATTCTGACGAAACGCCGCCGCACATCGCTCGCCAGTTGCAGAAACCCCGCATATTCCACCCCGTTCATGGAAGCGAGAGGAAGAACATACCGCAGCACAACGCTGCCCCTTTCCGTCAATTGCGAATACCGGACGGCGTTCTCGACAATCAGGGGAAAACCATCGCTTCCCGTTGCGTTTCTGTATGTTTCGGGAGTTGCGTTTTTCAGGGTGAGCTGCGCATAACGGAGCTTTCGCCCATCCCGCAGAATATCGGCGATATCCCCGGAGAAAGAGAGGGCGTTCGTGTTGAACCGCGCCCCGTAATTGTTCCGTATGATGAAGTCTCCAAGACCAACCAAATGCGGGTACCGGCTTGCCTCGCCGCTCTCAAGAGAAATGAAGGCGTTCTTGGCCAGCATTTGCCCGTCATGCAATTCCTGAAGACACGGCACAACGTCATACGGCGGCTCGGCGGCATTGTCGACGAAATGGTTCAGCCCGATGAATTTGAATTGGGTGAAGCCCGCGGCATACCGCCCCATTCTCAGATAAACGCAACCGCGGCACGGCCCTTTGCGCTGCTGATTGTTTTTCACGTATTCCTTGACGCTGGCGAAGTAGGCGGCCCGGTCAAAAGGCCCTCCGGAATACTCTCCGGGAACAGCCGGCTCGGCCGCAGCCCCATACGCTATGCAGCAATGCGACAGCCCGCGCGGCGTAAAAGAAAGCCAGGAACCCAGATGGGCGCAGCCGTACCCTTCGTAGTACTCATCCTCCCGAGTCGTCATTTTCGTTCCGCCTTTCCTGGCAAACCCAGCATTCGATAAGAAATTGCAGTGTATTGCATTTTTTGTCAACTATTACTGTACAAAGAATACGAGCAAGTGCAACGTTTTTCCCTCATGAGTTCCCACCCGCGCCAAAATGGGGACACACGCTGCAAAATAAAGGATTGAAGACGTTATGCCGTATTGATATGATGGAAAATGGAAACATTGAAATTATCTTTGCCCGTATTTTTTGAAAGAGCATTGATGTCGAAAAAAATTTTAAATCGGGATGCGTTCAATTACGTCCTTTGGGATCTGTCTGTTGGCAAAATCCCGTGGAACTTTCTTGATCCAATAATCGGAGAGCATCCCGTTATCGATAAAAGCGCCCGTCTTGTCGGGATGGGGTGCTGTTTTGTCCAGCACATGATCAAGTTTTTGCTTGCATTCGGGTATACCCGGCATGTTGTGGAGCAGCCGCTGGAAAACTACGCCTTTTTTTCCGCCAGATATGATTTCCAGCACTCGCCGTCTCAAGCCGCTCAACTATTGAAAGCAGCCTACGGTCAAATCGAAATACCCGACCACGCCGGCATTTGGCGACACAAGGGCGGCGGCTGGATAGACGCGCTCCGCCCCGGAGCCTCCCCCGTCCTGCCCGATATCCAAAGCGTGAAAGAAAAGAGGGTGGAGCATTTTGCCTGCGTTCGCCGCTCCATTGAAGAAGCGGAATGTCTCCTCCTCTCATTTTCCGGTATCGAAAGCCTTGCGTCTCGCTCTACAGGCATTTTATATCCCGTTTCGACGGGGAATTCCGACCTTGAGCCGACACTCCACGACATCGCAGCCAAAACAGAAACGGTTTCATCATTGTTTACCGCCACAAAGGAACTCATCGCGATCATCAAGAGGGTGAACCCGAAGGTAAAAATCATCACCGCGATTTCGCCCATGCCAATCTGCTTTACGCAATTTCCTCGCCAACACATTCTTGTGACAAACAGTTACGGCAAATCCGTATTGTGCGCTGTATTGCATGAGATGCTTGATTTCCATAAGGACATGCATTATTTTCCCGCATACGAAATTTTTTCCAGTCCATACACCGGCGGACGGTTTTATGAACGGAATATGCGGGAAATGACTCCGGAGGGAGTCAATTTTGTTATGCGATTCTTCCTTCGTCATTTTACTGTCGATGGCGGCAAAGAAAATGAGTCAAACAAATACGCCGCACCGGAAAATTACTCCGATGCCCTGTGTCCGGGAGAGGACGCGGAACCGGGGGCGAGCATAGTCCACATGTAATTCATACTCTACGCTAACGGCTCTTGTGAGGAAGAGGGAATGCATAGCACAACTCGCTTGCGATTGCAGTGGTTTTTGCATGAACTCGTCAGGGAAGAAAACGGTCGGCCGCGTTCATTCCGCTTGTTGGACATCGGACGCTATGACGATGACCCGGAAAGGCATGAACTTCTGCATGATGATATTTTCGAATATGTCCGCCTCGCGCCCGGCTTAGGCTATTCCGGCGAGAGCATCGCCGCCGCCCCGTGCAAATGGCCGGAATTCGAAGACGATTCATTCGACATCGTCGTATCGACGCATGCCTTGGAGCATATCCAAAGCCCATGGCTCACGATACGGGAAGCCTGCCGGGTTTTGCGCCCCGGAGGAGTGTTATGCGTGATTGAACCGGCAGCGGGCGAAAAAGCATGCATTCGCATTCATGGCGAAGAGCGTGAAAGACGGGTATCCCTGCCCGCGTTCAACAAGCACCCGCATCTCCCCGATCATTATCGTTTCAGCATTGATGCTCTTGAGCGCATGGCCGACGACTGCGGACTGCGGATGCTCCACAAAAGCCAGAATCTCGGCCCGAGTCCCCTGAATGCGGAATGGTTTTTGGCCAGCGAAACCCTTTTGGCGGCATGGAAGCCGTCTCGCGCAGAGCAATCATCCCGTATTTGGCCGTGCGGCGCAATTTCTCCGTTTTCGCTTTCCTGGACGGACGCCGCGAAAGCCCGTCTTGAAGAAGAGAAAGACATCAAGGAAAAGCGGGAAAAAGAAAAAGCTTCGGCGACACCGTATTATCATGCCAAAGAATGGAAGAAAAAAAAGACGGCGACGTTTTTGGGAGGCTGCTACGCTACTGCGGCGTATTTGTATTTCCGGACGGCGGCGCACGATTATGACGCACGCCATTATTATCTGACGGACAGGGAATACTTCGGCGCCTATTATTATGAAACGTCATTGACCCCGGAAATGTATGAGGACAGCGACGTATTATTTGTTGCCGACATACCCGAGTTGAAAAATGCGACCTGCCGGGGAGGCGTGACCATACGCCTGCCAAGTTTTGTATTCCGCGGATTTCATCCGGATTTCATCGGCCCGCTCAATCTTCCGATGCGGATACGAACATCAGGCATAGGATGCGAAAGCTATTTGCGCGGATATCCGGAATCCAAGGCGCTCGAATATTTCTGTCACAGCGTCTATTCCAGACTGGGATATTATTCCGCATGGCAGGAGGATTATGCGGCCCAATGCGGGCGGTTCGCCGCCGTCAGCCTGGATTTCGACCGGTATTTTTCAAAATGGGTGAGGGAAGGGGTATTCATGTGCGATGCTGTGCATCCGATGGATTTTGCCATCGTCGATGTAATGAAGGATGTATGCGAAATGCACGGCATAGAAACAACGCCCGGATTCACCTATAATTTTTTCGCGTATAATTTCCAAAACAGAGCGCCTGTGTATCCGGAGATCGCCAATTATCTCGGCATGCCGGAAGTCGGTTCCTATAACTTCCGCCGAACGATACCCCGGTTGCCGCCATGGCGCAAGGAGGATAATTTGGCGCTGGACGAATACCTTCATGCACTCTACAAGAGCCTTGAAGAAAACCCAAAGGAACTTGATGGGTTTTCACGTCTGGAAAAAATGTAAGATGCACTACGACGGGCTTCTGGAGTATCCTGAGCATACTTTTACACAGGTTTGAATCCTATGAATGAAAAAAACTTGATTATTGTGCATCTTGCAGCGCTATCGGAATTACTGCTTCACTCTTTTCCGGATAAACTGCAAACATTGTTTTCCCTTGGGGAAGACTCGATTTCTTTCCCGCGATTCTATTCCTCGTCGACATCTCGAATCATGTCCCTGGCGGATCTCTTCCTGGGAACCACAGATTCCTTGGATAGGTATTCAACGTATCCCGATGACGGCATTTTCCATGTGGATCACACCGGGAACCTTTTCGCAATTCTTCAGGAACATGGCTATTGTTGCAAGACAATGCGTTATGATCCGTATAGCAATATTGCGGACGCATGGTATTGCGGTTTATGGCCTGATGAATGCGACCCCGTCGACGGATACACGGAATACGACGATTTTTTGTCCGGCGTCGAAGCTGCTGTGCAAAAAGTCGGGGAAAGCGGAAAACCGTATGCCCTGCACTTATTGAATGGTGTAGCGGATTTTGCAAGAGCAATGTCCATCTCTTGCGATAATTCCGGTGCGGATGGGATGATGCGGCATTGTGCCGCGGGAATGGAACTTTTGGATCGATTCGTCAAGGTTGTTTTGGAGGCGGTACGGAGAAGCGGCGCCCTGGATAAAACAATCCTTGTCGTGATCGGGGATCATGGCAGCGAACTTTGGACACATGGATTGAATGGTGGGCATATGTATGGTCTGGAACCGTACGCCACTCAGTGTCATGTTCCCATGATGATCCATAACGGCGTTGATAAATACCTCTCTGATTCGCTGTTCAGCATGGTTGATCTTAAGCATGTGCTGCTTCATTTGCTTTTTCCAGATACTCCTCCGGTATTGTTTGGAAAAAATCTTTCCACAGGTGTGGATATTTTGCAGGGAGCGCGTCAACTCGCTTTTTCACAGAGCCTTCCCGCATTGTTTCGACTGCATGGCGATCCCGCGTTGGGCATAGTAAAAAGCTATGCCGTCACAAATGGCTCATATCGATTGGTTGCCACAGTCGGCCAGAGCAGGGAGGATGAGGGCGGGATGGAACTGTTCTGCGATCCATTGGATCCCGACAATACGTCGAACCTTTTGGAGTTTATGACGCTTGATGCATCGGGAAGGGTTACCAACTTCGATTGTCGGGACGCCGTGCATCCGCATTTCATCATGAACATGACGCCAACAACCATACAGCGACTTGTTGCGACATACCAGGAATTGAGGAAAATTCTGGTGGCATATATCCGTGAAAAAGAAAACAATGCATCGCCTGTCATGGTGGGCGATGTGAAAAATGTGTTTTCCAACAAGGCATTATCGAGGAAGAGGCAGAGAAGATAATCACGATGATGCTCTCTGCATATGACGGCAATATCGGTATTTTTCCTGCGGAAAAACTAAAGGGGCGCACTCCTTCGCGGGCGCCCCTTTTTCAGGACAAATGACAAAATCATGCCTCGAAGTCTCTCCGGGAGAGGGCGCTCAGTGGAAGTATTCGCTCAATGGAGGACTGCTGTCGAGCGGTTTCAACGATATCCTGATACGCGCCGCTTTTCGGATCAACTGATACCACCACGCATTTTATGTTTTCCTTCTCTATGACCGATGTCGGATGAATTGTGAAAGAGGTGAATTTTTGCACTGGATTCGCATCCACAAGGTATATGTTTTCATCCTCAATGCTCACATACATTATTCCATTGATAAAATACGATCCCGTTCCCCAGAAAGCGATTTTTCCGTACTTCGCCAGAAGATGCCACAAATTATCCTCTATCAACAATGCGCCATTAAATCTGCTTGGCTGGGGAATGCCGCCGGTGATTTGATTCCAGTCCTTGGCTGAGAAATACAGAGGCCTTACCGAGACCTTCCTCCCGCCTCCTATATCAAGGCCATTGGAGGCATTATACATTTTCCGCGCAAAGGCAATCATCATTTTCTGATATTCGGCATCGTGCATTCCGTAAAGAACTCTTTCAGGGCTTATTGTGACTCGCGACACGGGTGCTTTTTTTATAAGATTGATAAATCCGTCGAGATCCTCATCCGTGGCCGCATCGGCGGTAATGACGTATTTCATGTCTATGCGCCCCGACCCCGTCTGCGCATAACGGCATATATTTTCACAAAATGCGTCAAAGCCATCGACACCCTTGATCATTTTGTAATGTTCCCGGGTTCCGCAGTCGAAACTGATATTAAGATAACTGCGCGGAGAATGGGGAAGCATAAGAACTTTTGCCACCTCCTTGGAGTAGACCAGAGCGTTAGTCGCCATACGAACCGTATAAGGCGATTCTTCAAAAAATGCCATAATTTCAGCGGCATGGGGGTAAATGGAGAACTCACCGCCCCCCATTGCCATAATGCAATTTCGGTCAATCATGTTCGCTTTTTTCAGGCTTCTAAGAGCCGGGGTCGGATCATAAGGAACAAAACCGGATTTGAACAAGCGGGTATGCCTGCGGCAATAGGAGCAGTTCAAATTGCATGCGATGAAATGATGGAATGCAATCAGCGCGAACGGTCGCAATTCACTCGGGTAGATTCCCTTCTTAAGGTAAATGCATCCGTCGCATTTTTTAGTTTTTTCCTGATTGGAATGATTTAGCTCCCTAAACGCATTGGCATATTTTTCGCGTGGAAACTCCCCCCCCCCCCCCCCCCCCCCCCGTTAAATGAACAGGCATAGGGTACCGTTTTCACACCTGCACCGCTGCAGCAAAAAGTCATGTGCATCGGCATGAAAACGGCGCTTCGGGAAATGAAGCGGCAACCGTACCCATCAAAATACTCCATATCGTCTCCTGTGGGAAAGCGTTCTGCAAATAATCACGTAGTTCAACCGGTCTCGTCAGTGAAGCAATCGCCCTGGCGCTCTTGGTTTACTATGAAGATACGCCTGCTCCGGAAAAAAGTGCGCTTTCTCCAAATCAACAAATGGGCGGGCGTGATCCTCCAGCATCTTTCGAACCTTACGCTGAAGCGCCTTCAACGTGGTAAATCTTTCCTGTATTTCTGAAATGGTTTTTTCTCCAAAAAAACCATGAAAACACTCGGCGATGGCGCCGGGCGGCGGATTGAAGCGGACGATCTCTCCATTTGAATCCAGTTCGAAAAAATCAAGAAGATTGCGGCTATTCATCGGATCCAGCGTTTCCAGAAAGAATTCCATTCCACCTGCTTCCGGATTCATTCCTCCACTCGACACAACAAATCGATATGCGCCGTCTGTCAAAGAGTATCCCTTGGTCAAGGCTTTTTCAAGATCGGCGTATTCGCGTTGCAGGGGAAAAAGATTGGCGCTTCCGGCCAGAACGCGGGGTTTGTGAAAAACATTCCTGCCGCCGAACCGGGAATTGGGTTTCAATGCCCGGTACTCCGGGAACAAGTGGCAGAACAACGTATCACGGATATCGATGGAGGAGATGATGCGGGAATCGATGCAGGCGGGAAAATCCGGCGATATAATAAAAAAGGGCGTATGACAGAGCGGGCCGTATGGCGTTGTTCCGTGACAATATCCACGGTTGAAACCGTGATTCCACAATTCATCCCCATGATCCCCGTATGCCGCCAGCACAGTATCATCCCATAAATTCAATTTTGTCAGCATGTCGGCGATATGACCTGTGGAACTGTCGATTTGCTCATACCCGGCGGCAAAACGTTTTTGCAGATCTTCCGCCGAGTTTTTTTCCGTATTCGCAAAAGCGGCATGGGAAGTCGCATCCCAGAAAAAGATCATGAAAGGCTGCCCTTTTTTCCTGCAGTCCTCCATGCCATCCGCCGCGGTTTGCAGCAACCGGGCAATGCTTCGGGAATTAACGGAGAGTTGATCATTGCTTTCCCGGCATGACTCGGAAGCCAATGGGCTGGACGACAAGAGGATGATGCGGTATCCGCGATTTTTCAACAACTTCGGCAAAGACCGATACCTGGGCCAATTCGCGGGAGGAATGTTTCGGGCATCGAAATCCAGAGCGAAATCCATGCTGGTCGCGTCGCCGTACAGCACGCTGCGATACACCATGGATGTCGATGTGGCGACAGGATAAAAACGGGAAAAATAGTGCGATCGCCTCGCCAAACGCCATATCGTGCGCATATGCGCACGATACATGTGCAGCTTGACGCTGGATACGCTTTCAAGATGAAGAAGCACCAGGTTCTTGCGCTTATTGTTTTGTTCCATCGGCATCCCGCTGCGTCAATACGCTTTCACCAGTCTGGTCGGAGGCACGGCATACAATACGAGTTCACTGTATGGGTGACATAAATGCACACAGTTATATTTCCGCACAAATAACTTATACCTTGGTTGATATTTGGAAATCAACGCGGGAAGCCTGGTGAGATCATACCATCTGTGATACGCGCAAATCGCCAGCACGGGATTGTGCGTCCGGATAAGAGCGCCCGCCCCTTTCAGAACCTCGTCCTCAACTCCCTCCAAGTCCATTTTGACAAGCGACACGCTCTTGCCTTTCAGCAGCGCATCAAGACTCGAATCGCCTTCTTTTCCCAGTTTGACATGATACGTGTGTATTTTTTTCCGGATTTCTTCCGGCAAGTATTCTATATTTTTTTGCAATTCCTCGTAGTAACGGGAATTGCATTCGAAACTGTGAATAGCGGCAAACGTATCGCGCATATTCACAAAATTAAAAATACTGTCTCCACAGTATGCGCCGCAGTCAACAAAGACCTCGTCATCCAGCCATTTGTACAACTCATTTGAAAAATACTTCTCCCGTGTCGTCAAAGTCGGCCTTCTATAAAAATCTCCATGCATCATACTGCGCATATACTCAAGGAAGGTTTCCCGCGACTCTTCATCCGCGAGCCGCTCCAGCGTCGAGAAAAAACGATCCTTATACTGAGCAAAATGAAAACTCCATCCCGTCTTCGGATTGACCATCGGACTCTTGTTGTAAAGCGCCTCGGCGCACCCGGCTCCCAGCAAATCCGTCTTGATACGCTCCCGCATATCGCTGTCAGTCTCCCAGGCGGTCACGGCAACCACAGCCAATACGCTCGCGGGAGAACTTTGTATTTTCTCAGACAACGAATCGATATGACAAACCGGGACGCCGAAGAAATCCGTCCCATCCTTTTCCTTGTCGCCGTCAACGACGAGCATAGGCTCAATGCCGTTGCGGCGCAACCAGAACACATTGAGATACCCAAGCGCACCCGCGCCATAAACTATCACCGAATACGGCTTTCTCCTCACCAAATCGGGAATGACCGTCGCGGAACCCACCGGCTCCCGGTATTCCGGGGTTTTCAGAGGATCGAACAGCGCATCAAACCGTTCACGCAACATTGGGTTTTCCTTCCCGGAACCTGATGTTTCCCCAAGAGGAATGGAGTTGTCCAAAAGAACCGAAATTTCTTTCATTATCTTCGGAATATCAATATTCTGCGGACACTCGCTCACGCACTTGCCGCAACCGACGCAGTTCTTTGGAGAGGACGCCGCGTCGAGATAGCGGGAGTACCTGTCCATAACCACCATAAACCGTCTTTCGTTTTCATTGGCGCGGGCAAGGTTGTACACGGCGAAAACCTTTGGAATATCCACGCCATGCGGGCATTCCATGCAGTATCGGCAGCCTGTGCAGGGAATGCTCTTTGTTGCCCGCACCGCTTTGGCGGTCTCTTCCAGAACCTTTGTCTCAATGCCGGACAACGGTTGGAAGTTTGAAAAAAGATCAATATTCTCTTCAAGCTGCTCCATGGAGTTCATGCCGCTCAGCACGGTCATAACGCCGGGATGGGATGCGGCAAAACGCAACCCCCACGAAGCCGGGGTCGCTTTCGGGTTGGCTTTTTCCAGGACAGCCCTGGCATCGGGAGGCAGATTGACCAGGGAGCCGCCGCGCAATGGCTCCATCACCACAATAGGAATGCCGCGCTCGTAAAGAATCCGGTATTGCTCGTGCGCAGCCAGATCCTCCCAATCCAGGTAATTAAGTTGTATTTGCGCAAAATCCCAATCATATTCCGATGATACAAGACGGAGCAGATTCTTCGGAGTTTCATGAAACGAGAATCCAAGATGCCGGATGATTCCCTCTGATTTTTTCCTCCGAAGATATTCATAAATACCGAATTTGCGACTTATTTCGTGATGAGAATCGCGAAAATTATGAAACAGATAGAAATCGAAATAGTCGGTCTTGCACTTTTCCAGCTGTTCGTTGAAGATAAAATCCAAACCTTTTTCGCTTTTCACGCTGAACGCAGGCAGCTTGTCCGCAAGAAAATACGAGTTCCGGGGATAGCGGCTAAGCACATCCCCGACAAGGTTCTCGCTCTTTCTTCCAAGATACCCCCTTCCGGTGTCGAAGTAATTGATCCCGCCCGACAGAGCGCGCTCAATCATGGCTTCGGCCACCGGATAGTCAACTGTAGTTGAATTTATCATGGGCAAACGCATGAGGCCAAACCCGAACAACGGAACCTCATATCCGATTTTTTCAAAAAACCGTTTTTCCATAACTCCCCTCCAGAGCTCTTGCCGCTCTTGGCGAAACAGAATTCATGATCGATTCGGCCATATTCTCGTACATTCTGTTGTTCAGGTGCCAAGGTACATATGCGACATATGTTCATTAAAAGAGACCAAACGGGGAACCACCACCGGAAGAGAGGCATTGAACAAGAAACTGGTTGTCCTCCGGCAACTTGATGCCAATCCTGACGTATTCGCCGCCTGCGAGACCCTGGCGGTTGGAAAAACTTTTCACGTACACGTCATGATGCCGCAACAAGAACTCTGAGAGACGGGCCGACGTCCATCCCCCGATCAACTCACATAATATATAATTGGCTTTTGAAGGCAAGGGATTAAGGAAGGGTATCTCCGACAGCTCGGCAAACATGCGTTCCCGCTCGGCAGCCATGTCAAAACACGCCTTCCGGTACTCGACAGCGTACTTTGGCGCGATTTGGAGGAAAAATTCACCAAAAGAGTTGATATTCCAAATCGCCAATTCCCGGCGCACCTCCCTGATGAGCGCGGTCTCGGTCGATGCGGCGACTCCCAGTCGCACGCCTGGCACGTTATAGGTTTTACTGATGGATCGCACTACGACAAGGTTGGGGTTGGCTTCGAGAACGTCATCGCGAATCAGGGTGTGCCGCCCCGCTCCTTCGGCGAAATCCAACAGACCGTGGCAAGCAAGGCGTCAAAAGGAGCTTGCTCTGCGATACAAACGGAATCCCTCTGGGACTGGCGATTGATGGAGCCAACCGCCATGATATGAAGCTGGTGGAGTCCACGCTGGAAAGTATTCCTGTCCTGCGCCCGATTCCGACTGATGAGCACCCGCAAGGGCTTTGTCTCGATAAAGGGTATGATTACGACGAGGTCAGAAGGGGAGTCCGGCAATGGGGTTTCACTCCGCATGTTCGTGCACGGGGTGAAGAAAAAGCCGATGCTTTACGCAATCCGGCTCGCCGCTGGGTCGTAGAGAGAACTCACAGCTGGATGAATAAGTACAGGCGGATTCTTGTCCGATGGGAGAAGAAAGCACGGAACTATACCGCGATGCTGCATCTCGCGTGTGCTGTGCTGATATTCAATAAAGTGATAACCGAATAGGCTCTTAATACAGCGATTTAAGCAACCGTCTGCCGATGAAAACATGGGTACGTTTTGAGGTGGCCCGCCTTGTCAATACAAAAGCGGAGGCAATTGCCAAATTGCCGGAGCTTGCCGTCGCGATTGACGAACCCGCCCGCGAAGCGGGCAAAACCGTTGTCATGCAGTTGACAGTTTCTGCACTGACTCGGAGGCTAAAATAACGACTTACAGCGACACTGGAAACAGCGAAAATCAGGTCTTTTCCGCAATGCCGGAACACGAAAAAGCCCCTGTCTCCCACGGGAAAACAGGGGCATTGATGGTTGGTACCCGCTCTGCGACTCGAACGCAGGACCTACTGATTAAGAGTGAGTGCCCCGAATCCTCCAACATCAGTTTTGAAAGCATGTTGCAACAAGCAAAAAATGCGTGGACAGTCCAGCGGGCAGTTTCGCATGATAAACCATCATCGGAACCCGATCAAGAGCACACCCCCACCCTTTTTTCCGACCTCGCCGCCATCGTGGCCTCATGGCCGTCCGTCCCCGAGCCGATTAGGGATGCGGTGAAAGCCGTTCTCGCGCCGTATATGAGCACTTGATTTTCATGCAAGTTCGATATATAATACCAGCATTAAACTCAAAATAAGGATGGCTTGATGTGACGATACCGAACGAGTTCCACACCATCCTCAAGAAGAACGACGGCACAGTAACTGCCGCCCAGGCGGGCAAGGCAGGGATTTCCCATGAACGCCTCCGCCTCCTTGTGAAATCAGGCGACCTGGAACGGCCAGCCTTTGGAGTGTATTCTCTCCCGGACGAATTCATCGACAAAATGTACATCGCCCAACTGCGCCGCCCCAAAATCATCTACTCGCACGAAACAGCCCTCTTCCTGCACGACCTGACCGATCGCGATCCTCTCAGCTACGCAGTGACTGTGCCGACAGGCTACAACCCTGCAAAACTGCGGGAAGAAGGATTCACTGTATTCACCATCAAGCGCGCCCTGCACGAACTAGGCAAAATGAGCCTCAAGACAATGTTCGGCCACTCTGTTGCCGCGTACAGTATGGAAAGGACGATTTGCGACTGCCTCCGAAGCCGGAACAAAATGGACATCGCCATCGTCACCGATGCAATCAAACGCTACGCGGGGCGGAAAGACAAAGACTTCAATACGTTGATGCGGATGGCGGAAATGTTCCATGTATCAAAGCTGTTGGGCAACTATATGGAGGTGTTGCTTTGAAAACGTCAATGCAGTTGAAAGCCGCAACCTTTCCCGCGAAACCAGCGTGGAGGCGGAAGTCATTCTGCGGAACTTCATGCTGGAGCGCCTTCTGGAACGTATCGCCATTTCCGAGTACAAGCAGAATTTCATTCTCAAAGGCGGCAT
>QMCD01000338.1_pt1 | contig 33195 bp, 36 predicted proteins | sample 1821841 | NCBI WGS metagenome assembly QMCD01 (sample SAMN01991225, study PRJNA193472) | Termite gut metagenome, whole genome shotgun sequencing project. | isolation source: worker | host: Macrotermes natalensis
CGCGGGCACCAGTTGCACCTTCGCGATCCAGCCCAGCCACGCATCCACCGCGCCCGTCACATCCACCACCAGCACCACCGCGCCGACGACCACCGCCCACGCCAGGATAATTCTCAGTTTTCTCATATCTGTCCGATTACAGTTTGTCTCTGAATTCCGGATGGGCTATTGCCCTAAGCGCCTCGGCCCGCTCTCTCAGCGAGCGCCCTCGTAGCGCTGCCACTCCGTACTCCGTCACCACGAAGTCCACATCGTTCCTCGAAGTGGTCACCACTGCCGGCGAACACAGGCTCGGCACTATCCTCGACACGCTTCCCCCCTTCGCCGTTGCCGGTAGTGCAATGATCGACCTTCCCCCCTTCGACAGCCTCGCTCCCCTCACAAAATCCACCTGTCCTCCCACTCCGCTGAATTGCACCCCACAGATCGCTTCGGCGTTCACCTGTCCCGTCAGATCGACTTCGATGGCTGAGTTCACCGACACCATTCGGTAGTTTTGCCCCACCACATACGGGTCGTTCACCCAGTCCACCGGTCTCATCTCCACGGCGTCGTTCCTCCCCACAAAATCCCACAGCACCTTGCTTCCCACCAGAAAAGTCGCCACCGCCTTGCCCTTGCACACTGTCTTTTTGCTCCCGTCCACCGCCCCGCTCTCGATGAGCGACACTATGCTGTCCGACAGTATCTCGCTGTGTATTCCCAGATGCTTGTGCCCTGCCAGAAAACCCAGCACCGTGTCCGGTACCGCGCCTATTCCCAGTTGTAACGTATCTCCATCCTCCACCAATCCTGCCACGTTTCGCGCTATCTCCCTCTCCACATCGCTCACCGCCGCCCCAGCCACTTCCGGTAGCGGATCGTTGCACTCCACAACATAGTCGACCTCCGAGATGTGCACCGCGTTTTCTCTCCCTCCCACCCTCGGCATCGCCTCGTTCAGTTGCGCTATTACTGTTTTAGCCGCCCGGATCGCTGCCGGCGCATAGTCGCACGACACCCCCAGCGAGCACCACCCCTCATTGTCCGGTGGCGACAGGTTCAACAACACAGCATCCACCTTCAACTGCGTCCCCATCAGCGCCGGAACATCCTTGAAGAACGAAGGTATGAATTCCACCATTCCCGCCTCCGCTGCCGCCCTCGACGCCGGGCCCATAAACGTTGTAATATGCTTGAAATGCGTTGCGTTTGCCGGATCGAGATATTCGGTGTAGCCGACCGGTAGTACGTGAAAAGTTTTTAGATCAGTGAAGCGTATTTTCTGCGCCACCACTTCTCTCATCACCGCTTGTGGGTTTGCGGCTGCGTGGTGCGTTACGACCAGGGCGCCATCTCTCAACAGAGAGACCGCCTCCGCCGCCGTTATCTGTTTTTGTGCCACCGGTGGGCCCAGAGGGTCATGATCCCCCGACCTTCGGATTATGAGTCCGCTGCTCTGACCAACTGAGCTATGAGCCCTTCTTGCTTTTGCGGGTACAAAGATAGACAAAATTTTGTTAACTTTGCGGGTCGTGAACAACTCGCTTCGAAATCTTGCCGGCGACACTCTGGTTTACGGGGTCAGTACGATCCTTGCCAGGATGTTGTCTTACCTGATGGTTCCTTACCTCACTCGGGTTATGACCACCGGCGAGTACGGTATCGTGACCGACCTCTACTCTCTGATTCCGTTCGCTTTGGTTCTTCTCACCCTCGGGCTCGAAAGTGGTTTCTTTCGGTTCGCCGGTGCGGCCACGACCGAGGTTGAAAAACGCCGCGTGTTCTCTTCCGCCTGGGGTGCGACCCTCCTCGCCGCGGCTGTATTCGTTGCGCTCGTTTTGATTTTTTGCCGCCCCGCCGCTTCTACCCTCGGTTACGGTTCCCAGCCCTCTTTGGTTTGGTTGACCGGCCTCGTCGTCGGTATCGACGTTGCTACTGCGATACCCTTCGCCCGTCTTCGCGAACAGCGCCGCCGCCTCTCTTACGTCTCCATCCGGCTCGTCTCCGTTGTTGTCAACCTCGCCCTTTGCATTGTTTTCTTCTCTTGGCAGGGGCTCTCCGGCGCTCAGTGGGTTTTGTGGGCTAACGTCGGTGGTAGCGTTGCTTCGATGTTGTTGCTCTGGGGCGGCCTTCGCGGACTCGGGCCTCGTATCGACCGCGGGTTGCTTCGTACTATGATGGCGTTTTCTCTTCCGTTGTTGATTTCCGGGGTTGCCGGTACTGCCGGGGAGTTCGTCGACCGTCAGATGATAAAATGGTTGATGCCTCCCGAGACCGCACTCTCTTCTCTTGGGGTTTACGGTGCGACTGCTAAATTGGCTGTGATAATGGTTCTGTTCACTTCGATGTACCGCCTTGCTGCCGAGCCCTTTTTTTTGAGGCGTTTTGCTCGTGGGGAGTTCGAGCGCCAGAGCCGTGCCGCACTTTGGTTGTATGTCGCCGTGGCGTGCCTGATCTTCGCCGTCGTTATGCTCGCCCGTCCTCTTGTCTTGCAGATCGTCGGGGTTGAGTTCCGCGGTGGCGAGCGCTTGTTGCCTATCCTGCTCGCTGCGAACGCTCTCGCCGGGGTTGTTTTGAGCCTTTCTTGGTGGTACAAGCAGTCGGGGCGTACCTGGATGGCGATCGCTATCACCGGGGCCGGTCTCGTCGTCGCCGTCGGCTTGAACCTCGCTCTGATTCCTCGGCTTGGTTACGAGGGGGCTGCTTGGGCTCGCTTGGGTTGCGAATGCGTTATGGTTGTTGTAAGTTTGACATTGAAAAAGCGATATGAAAGTACGAGTCATCAATCGGTCGGCGTTTGACCTTCCGCGTTACGAAACTCCCCTGTCGGCCGGGCTCGACGTCCGGGCGAACCTCTCCGAACCCGTTGCCCTCGGCTCTCTCGAACGGCGCGTGATCCCTACCGGTCTGTTCGTCGAGTTGCCTGCCGGTTATGAGATGCAGGTTCGGCCTCGCTCCGGGCTGGCTGCCAAACACGGCGTTACGGTTCTTAACGCTCCCGGTACCATCGACGCCGATTACCGCGGCGAGATCGGCGTAATCCTCGTTAACCTCTCTCCCGAGCCCTTCGTGGTCAATCCCGGCGAGCGGGTTGCTCAGTTGGTCGTCCCCCGCCACGAGCGTGTCGAGTGGGATGCCTCGGAAGAACTTTCTCAGACGGAACGCGGCGCAGGCGGCTTCGGTAGCACAGGGCGGTAATGAGATTCGCAGACATACCCGGCCACGAGCAGATCAAGAGCCGCCTCACCGGAGCGATCGAGGCTGGCCGGGTGAGCCACGCCCAGCTCTTCACCGCGGCTACGACCGGCGCCGGCGGCGACAAGCAAAACGCCGCTCTTCCTCTCGCCCTGGCCTATATCCAGTACCTGAACTGTCCCGACCGCACCGACGGTGACTCGTGCGGCACCTGCCCCAGTTGCCAAAAGATCTCGACCCTGCAACACCCCGACCTCCACTTCGTGATGCCGGTCAACAAACAGGGTAAAAAGAGCGGCGAGGCCATAACCTCCGATGCGTTCCTTCCCCAGTGGCGCACCGCGATCGCCCAAACCGGCGGCCGTCTGGACGAGCAAACGTGGTACGACATCCTCGGACTGGACAACCTTCAGGGACTCATTTCGAAACGCGAGGCCGACGAGGTGATCCGCAAACTGAGTTTCAAGAGCTTCGAGGGCGGGTTCAAATGCGTGCTGATCTGGCTTCCCGAGCGGATGAACACCGAGGCGGCCAATACCCTGCTCAAGATCCTCGAAGAACCCTGGGAACGTACGCTTTTCATCCTCGTCAGCGCCTCCCCGCGGCTGCTTCTGCCGACGATCCTTTCGCGGGTTCAGGAGGTTGTCATTCCCGCCGATCCGACCACCGGCCCGCCCACCGAAGAGACAGGCGAGGAGTTCGAACTGTTCGTCGAGTTGATGCGCCTGAGCTACAACGACAAGCATCTGGAACTGGTCAAATGGGCCGAACGGGTTGCCCACCTGGGGCGCGAACGGCAGAAGCGATTGTTGGAGAATTTCATCCGTCTGTTGCGTTCCAGTTTTATGATTAGCGCGGGGCTCGAAAATATTTCGTATCTTTGGGGCGCCGAGGCCGACTTCTGTCGCAAGTTCGCACCGTATATCGGCGCGCATAACGTGGAGGGGTTGGTGGAGGAGATGGAGACGGCGCTGGGGCAGTTGAGGCAGAATGGGAATGCGACGATTGTGTTCACGCACCTGGCGCTGGCGGTTAGTAAAATGATAATGCACAAATAGAGAGATATGGCACGTGTGGTTTTGATCCTCGGGGCGAACAGGGGCGATGTGACGGCTAATTTCCGTCGGGCTCAGGCGATGATAAACTCCGCCGTCGGGCCCGTTATGCGTTGTTCGCACCGTTACGAGAGTCCCGCTTGGGGGTTCACTCCGCCCGACGGCGAGCAAGAGTTCTCCAATCAGGCCCTCGTGGTGGACACCGACCTGAGCCCCCGCGAGGTTTTGCAGGCCGTGCAGAGTATCGAGACCGCCCTGGGGCGCGACCGTGCCGCCGAAGAGGCTGCCAAAAAAGCATCCGGTCAGGGTTACGCTTCCCGGCCGATGGATATAGACATTTTGTATTACGACGACGTTGTTGTTAATGAATCGGATCTTCAAATACCTCATCCGCGGATCGGCGAGCGCGAGTTTGTGCTTGCTCCTTTGCGCGAGCTTGGCCTCGTGCAAGAAGGTTAGCCCCGATTGCGAGGTTGTAGTTCGGGCCAGCGTGCTGACCGCCCAGGGTAGTACTCCCGGGGTGACTCCCGCTTATATGGCTCGCATTTACGCTTTTTACATCACTCCCGAGGAGATGCGGCTCGACACTTGGGCTCCGGAGTCTTACGCCGACGCCGATGCCGGTATCGTCCGCCACCTCGACACCGGCGAACGCCGCGCCTGGGACCTTGTCGCTTCCCAGCAGGACTCTGCTGACGGTTGGATCCACCTCGTGGTCACTTCGTCGCCTGTTTTGTTGGTCGCTGTCGATCCCGTTAACCGTATCTGGGGTTGGCGTACCATCGAGTACTTCGTTCCTCTTCCCCGCCTCACTATTCCCGTCCACTTTCGTGCTTACGAAACCGCCCCCTACACCGACTCCGAATGGTGGCTCTCTCCCGAAAACCCTGATACCCCCGCAGAAAATAATGAATGATGGAGAACATAAAAATACGATTGACAGAGGACATTGCTAAAAAAATAATCGGAAGCAAAGTTAATGCATCGGATTATTTATTGCGGCTAAATGAAATTCAACCCGTGACCGAATTAAAGGTAAGAGTTGTTTTGCGAGGAAGAGATGTGGGTAAGCAACAAGTAAAAAACTCTACGTTTGAAATTTGGAAATTAGTTGTCAACAGTTGGAATTATGGTATAAGCAAGGATATTATTCGGGAGATGTTTAAGGCCACGAAGAAATATCAAAACGGAAAAGAGGCCGATGAAGCCATGAAGGTTCTCATAGAAGAATGGAACTCATTGCAATTAGGGGAAATTGCATGGCCGTTTTCGCAGGGAGATTTCGATGGCTTCGTACAACGGATTAATTCCGAGCAGACGAATGGGTTTATAAAGGATGAAAAAGTAAAGACTGCTGCTGTTAAATATCGTAGAATAAAAGAGATTAATACAGTTAGAAACGATTTTATCGAAACTTTGATTTTTGAAAAAAACGAGAACATAACACCGACGCTCAACCATCGAAAAGGTGTAGACTTTTTCATTGATGGTATTTCCTTTGATCAAAAAGTTGCAAAGAGCCCGACTAACGAATTTAAGAGAGAGTTCGGCGAAAATTGGCGCGATATTGCTATTGGCCAACCGCAATCGGTTGCATCGTATTTGTATACATATCAGGACGAAGGTCGTTTTGGAGCGGATCCCAGATTACTTGTTGTTTATTTGGATGAAGACGTTAGTGTTCAACAAATTAGAGAGATCGTTGCGAAGGCAGATCTCGTTAATCATCATACAATCGATTTTAGTTTCAATCATAAAAATCACGGTAGAAAGAGTTATAAAGTACCTTGTTTCGTTATCTTATTGCATAACGACAAAATTATATGAATTACATCGGCTCGAAATATCGGTTGTCGGAGTTTATCTCGTCTTCCATCTACGGGGTGGCGGGGGAGGATTTGTCGGGCGCGGTGTTTTGCGACATCTTTGCCGGTACCGGTATCGTGGGCCGCAACTTCAAAACCCGAGTGCGTAAAGTCATTGCCAACGACTGCGAGTATTACAGCTACGTGTTGAACCGTAACTACATCGGCAACCACACCGAGATCGCCGATGCGCAGTCGTTGTTCGACGAATTGAACTCCGCTTCGCTCATCGAAACAGGGTTTGTTTACCGTAATTATTGCCTCGGCGGCGGGACCGGTCGACAGTACTTTTCGGATCACAACGGTAAGAAAATAGACACTATCCGCAGCCTCATAGAGCAGTGGAGTCGGCAGGGTCGTATCGGGCGGGATCTGTATTTCCTGTTGCTTGCGAGTTTGTTGGAGAGCGCCGACAAGGTGGCTAACACAGCTTCGGTTTACGGGGCTTACCTCAAATCGTTGAAGGCTTCGGCTGCAAAGGAGTTCGTGCTGTTGCCCGCCACTTACGACGTGAACGAGCACGAACACGAGGTGTTCAACGAGAATAGTGGCGAGTTGATCTCTCGTATTGAGGGGGATATTCTCTACCTCGACCCGCCGTACAATGAGCGGCAATACGGGGCCAACTACCATTTGCTTAACACGATCGCTCTTTACGATGACTTTGTTCCCGCTGGTAAAACAGGTATGCGCCCCTACCGTAGGTCGAATTGGTGCCGCGCCGGTAAGGTTGCCGATGAGTTCGAGAGACTGATTTCCGAGGCTCGGTTTCGTTACATCTTCCTGTCATACAACAATGAGGGACTGATGTCGCTCGGTACGATTCGGGATATCATGCAGCGTTACGGCCGTTACGACCGCGCCGAAACTTCCTACGCCCGCTTCAAGGCTGACAAGGCGCCCAACCGCACCTACAAGGCCGACACTACCAGTGAGTATTTGCATATTTTGGAGAAACGAGGATGAACAACAACCTGAAACATATTTTGTGGGCTGTGGCGGCGATTGGTTGCGTGGTTTTTGCGCGTTGTGCAAACCAGCTCACGCCGCAGGGTGGGCCCAAGGATTCGTTGCCGCCGATGGCCGTCAGGGCGACCCCGGGGAACGCGACGAGGCACTTCGACGGCCGAAGTATCTACATAGAGTTCAATGAATTCATCCAGCTCAAGGACGCCTCGAAGGAGTTTTTCACCTCGCCCCTGATGAAGACCAAACCGAACCTCGTGTTGCGTGGTCGGGGGGTTCGTATCGACTTGAAGGACACGCTGCTCCCGGACCAGACTTACGCTCTGAACTTCGGTAATGCCATTCGCGACAACAACGAGGGTAATCCCCTGAGCGGCTTTCGTTACGTTTTCTCGACCGGAAGCGCTCTCGACTCGATGTTGATGACGGGTTACACGGCCGACGCCGCTAAGGGCGATAGCATCTCCAGGGCTTACCTGATGTTCTTTCCCGCGAGCCTCGACACTATTCCCCAGTACGACTCGATCCTGTTGAAACACAAACCCTCCGTGGTCGGGCGCGCCGAGGGTAACGGCATCTTCATCGCCCAAAACCTTAAGGACATTCCGTATCGCGTCTACGCCCTGCAGGACAACAACAGTAACCAGACTTACGACGCAGGGGTGGATAAGGTCGGCTTTCTGGACGGGCCTGTGAACCCTGCCGAACTGGAGCCGATCTCGATCTGGCTTGACGAGTGGCGCCATTACCCCACGGCCGACCCGCAGACCTACTTCCGACTGTTCGGCGAACCGGCTCCGACTCGCCAGAACCTCTCCGGTAGCGAACGTACCGGACGCCACCGGGTGTTGTTGCGCTTCTCCGCCGCCAATCCGCAGATCGACACCCTGACCTTCGAAGGCATCGAGCCCGAGAATATCATCCGCGAATACCTCACCACGGGCCGCGACACGATCGCGCTGTGGTTCAACGCTCCGCCCGAGGCTCTGGGCGACACCATCAAGGGCCGAATCGCATACCAACGAACAGATTCGCTGGGTAACTTTGTCTCCGCGGGCCAGAACCTGCGCCTTGCGTGGCGGCCACCGGTCGAGACGCGCGACGAACAACGCGATCGCGAGCGGGCCGAAAAAGACCAGGAACGTGAACGTGAACGGGCCGAAGCCGCCGGAGAGGAGTACATCCCGCCCAAGGAGCCCAACCCGTTCCGCTTCCGGGTCGACGCCAGTGCCGAGGTCAACCCCGAGAAGAACATCCCCATCGAGTTCGACCTCCCCCTCACGGCGATCGACTCCGCCCGCATCCGCCTTCTGGAGATTCCCGACCTGGGCGACACCCTTCCCGCGCGATTCCGCATCGTGCGCGACACCCTCAACATCCGCCGTTGGACCATCACCGCCGATTGGGACGAAACCTCCGCCTACCGCCTCACGATCCCCGACGGAGTGTTCACCAACATCGCCGGCGAGCGTAACGACTCGCTGGGCGCAAACTTCAAGATCGTTCAGCAGCGTGAGTTCGCAACCGTGGCTATGACCGTCCGCGGTAAGACCCCCCAGTCGCAGTACATAGTCGAGGTGCTGGGCGAGAACGGCGCCACCGAACGACGACTGGAAAAGATATCCAGCGGCTCTTACACCCTACGTTACATTCCCGAGGGCGAGATCCGACTACGCATCACCGAGGATGGTAACTCCAACAGCCGTTGGGACTCGGGCTCGCTCATCGAGCGCCGCCAACCCGAGAGGGTCGAGTACTACGTCGGCCCGAGTGGCGACCAGTTCATTCCCGCCCGCGCCAACTGGGAAGTCTCCGTGGAGGTCGATATGGCCGACGTCTTCGCCCCGATCAGCATCGAGAAAGTACGCCTCGACCTGCAAAGGGCCGAGGACACCCGGGTGGTGAAATACCTGCAGGATCGGGCCGAAAAAGAGGCTCAGCGTCGCAATCAGGGTAAAGATGGCACTCAGGGAGGCGGCCTCGGCATCGGCGGCGCGCTGGGAGGAATGCGTCAACAGGTTCAATCGACCGTGCGATAACCGATGAAGAAAATTCTTATCATAACGATATTATTGTTGGGCGTGTGGAGCGCCTCCGGCCAGCATTACGTCGGCGCAAAGGCTGGTTACGGGGCGATGAAGGGTAGGTTTTGGGTTAACGGTAAGCCCCAGAGCGATATGGTTTGGGGTCGTTACACCGGCGGGGTGATGTGGAAGTACTACTCGGCTCAGCCCGTCGTCGGCGGGGTGGGGGCCGAACTCGAATACCAGATGCGGGGTTACCGGATCGTTTCCGAGGGGTTCCGTTCCGACACCACAAGTTACACCCTCCGAACCCGCACCGTCAGCTCCGTCACCCTGCCTCTGATCTGGCAGCCTCACCTCTACTTCGCCAACCGTAAGGTGCGGTTCTTCGCCAGTCTGGGCTTCACCGTGAGCTACAACACCGGCATCGGCGACCAACTCACCACCTTCACACATACCTACAACGAGGCGACCGGCACCGTGGCGACCTCCCAGACCACCGAGCCCTATAAGATGCAGATCTCTCGCGACAACCGTTGGAACTACGGGTTCCTGGGTGGGGCGGGACTGGGCATCCTCACCGGCCGCGCCGAGTTCTTCGCCGAGGCGAGGTACTATTACGGTATGGGCGACATTCTGCGTACCAAAACCAAATACCGCTTCAACGAGGAGAACTCCATCCGATCGGAGCTCGACAACCTCTACATCACCTTCGGGGTCTACTTCCGATTGGGTAAGGGCGGCATCAAGGCCCCTCCTCTGCGACGCCGGGCTCCCAGCACTTCGGAGAACGATTTCCGTAACATTAAAATCAGCTACTAAGAAAGTATATGGCCGACAGCACACGTCAGGAGAGGGTCTCGCGTCAGATCCAAAAAGACCTCGGGGAGATGCTCCTCGGGGAGTTTGCGCCTCTGGTTCGGGGTTGCGTTGTGACCGTGACGGGGGTTCGGGTCAGTCCCGACCTCGAATACGCCCGCGTTGCCGTCAGCGTGTTTCCGTTCGCCCGGGCCCAACAGATTATGACCTCGCTCGGTACCCACACCCGTGCTATTCGCCGCTCTCTGGGGACTCGGTTGCGTAACCAGTTGCGGGTTGTGCCCGAGTTGGCTTTCGTGTTGGACGATTCGTTGGAATATATCGACAAGATTGAGGAGCTCCTTAAATAGCTTCGTCGCGGGCAGATTCCTGTTTTCGGCCAAGTCTCACTCGGTCATCAACACCATTTCGCGCGTCAGTATGGTCGCGGTGGGGATTCCCGTCGCGGCTATGATCATTTTGCTGGGGGTGTTCTCCGGATTCGAGGAGATCATCCGCGGGCTGTACCGCGGGTTCGACCCCGACCTTCTCGTGAGGCCCGTCGAGGGTAAAGTTTTTTCTGTTTCGGATCTGGATGTTGAAGCGGTTGCCGGGTTGTCCGGCGTTGAGGCGGCCGAGTTCGTGTTGGAGGAGAGTGCCCTGTTGGATTACCGCGGCAGGCAGGTTGCGGCAACCGTTCGCGGACAGGGCGGCGGCGGCGTTGTCGTCGGACAGGGGATCGCTTACGAGCTCGCTATCCGTCAGGGTTTTTCGGAGCCGCTTCGGTTTTGGGTACCTCGGCGCGGGGGTTACTCTGCCCTGATCCCTATGAGTGCTTTTTCGACTGCTTCCGCTCCCATCGAGGGAGTTTTCGAGATGGATTCCTCGACCGATGGCGAGTACGTTCTCACCGGCATTGAGTTCGCCCGGCAGCTTTTCGACTACCCCGGGCAGGCTTCGGCGCTCGCTGTTCGGACTCACGGGGGCTCGGGGCGCAAACTTGCCGCGCAGGTCGGGCAGATTGTCGGGCCCGGGTTCGAGGTGCTCACTCGCGAGCAGCAGCGGGCCGATATGTACCGTATCCTGCGTGTCGAAAAATGGGGAGTTTTCTTCGTCGGGGTGATGGTTCTGGTTGTGGCTTCGTTGTCGATCGTGGGGTCGTTGGTGATGTTGGTTATCGACAAGCGCGACTCGACCCGCACTCTGGAGGCGATGGGGGTGACTCGCCGCGGGGTGCAGAAAATTTTCATCACTCAGGGTATGATGATTGCCTGTATCGGCGCCGCCGGGGGGTTGTTGCTCGGGGTGTTGGTCTGCGGGGCTCAGCAGTTGTTCGGCTTCGTGCCTATGCCGGGCGGGACGTTCCTTATCGACGAGTATCCTGTGCGGCTTCGGGCGGTTGATGTTGCGGCGGTCTGCGCGGCGTTTTTGTGCGTGACCGGAATAATCACTACCTTTACGGTCAGAACGACGCTGAAATGAAACGTATTTTCTTCATACTGCTGGTGGCCGGATGCCTGGCCGTTGCGGGGGCCCTGAGCGGTTGCTCCAAGCCGAAGATCATCCCCAACGAGCGACTTGCCCGGATCTTCCACGACATCTACCTTGTGGACGCCTACGCGGGTCGCTCGTCGGCTTCGCTTGCGGCGCTCGACTCGTTGAACATCTACGAACCCGTGTTGGCCGAATATGGTTACACTTCGGAGGACCTGCGATACACACTCGGCAGCTTCTCGAAACGCAAAAGTGCGCGCCTCAGTGAGGACGTTGTTCAGCGTGCGGTCGAGATGTTGCGGGCCGAGAGCGGGGCGTACGACCACCGGTTAGCTGTCGTCGATACGCTGTCTCGCCGGGCCGGGCAGCGGTTCAAGCGCGAGGTGCTCTTCACCCGCTCGATCCGTGTTCGTTCTGTGGGCGACACCTCCCGCCTGAGACTTGTGTTGCCGACCGTGCCCGGGCGCTACGAGGTGAGCTTCCGCTATATGATCGACTCGATCGAAGCAAACGACAACCTGCGAACCAACATCCATCTGGAGGACGGTCGCGGCCGGTCGTTGGGTAGTAACTCTCGGCGCCTGATCCGCAATGAGCGCTCCTCGGAGGTCATTGTGCTGGAGGCCGACACGACCGCCCGCCGCCTTGTGCTCGACCTTAACCCATACCCACGGCGCGACCTGCTGACACCCCTTTCTCTGCGGATCGACTCTCTGCGGGTTGTCTACTTCCTGCCCGACAGGGTTGCACTCGATTCGCTGTTCCGACTGACCATTTATGAGACGCCTTTGTTCACACCTTCTGCTGACTCCCTGGGGTCTTGAGCCCCGGCGGGTGGTGAGGGTGAGCGAGGAGGGTAGGGTGGTGGCTGTCGAGGAGGTGCCCGACGGCGCGGCGCTCGATTCGTTGCCCGGGGTGGAGTTCTTTCCCGGGATCCTGATGCCGGCGATGCTCAACGCCCACTGCCACCTGGAGCTCTCCGGACTGCGGGGTACGATTCCGGCGGGCTGCGGGTTCGAGGGATTCGTCGAGGCGATGAAGGCGGCTCCGCGAGAGGGTGGGGAGGCGGTTGCGAAGGCTTGGGATGCAAAGATGTGGGCTGAGGGGGTTGGGCGCGTATGGGACGTTTGCAACGGGACGAGTACTTTCGCGACCAAGGTCGCCAGCCGGATCGAGTATCACAATTTTATTGAGTTTTTCGGTATCGGCCGCCAGCCCGATATGAGTTTCCACACCACGCCGCACTCGCTCTATGCAGTCGACCCTGCGGCATTCACCCGGTTGGCCGAGGCAGCGAGGGGGCCGTTGTCGGTTCACTTTATGGAGAGCGCCTTCGAGGTGGCCGACCCAGCGGCGCGGCTTGTCGCCCAAACCCCGCCTGAGCGCGAAATGATCCTTGTGCACAACTGTCTCGTCACCCAACGCGACATCGACATCGTGATGGGCCACTTCACAGGACCCGTGACGTGGGTGGTGTGCCCGCGCTCGAACCGACATATCTCCGGCCTCCAACCCCCGCTCGACCTGCTTCGCCGCAACCGTCTGACGATCCGGGTAGGCACCGACTCGCTTGCCTCGAACGACACGCTCAGTCTTGTGGACGAACTCCGGCTGTTGGACGCCCCGCTGGCCGAGATGCTGGGATGGGTGGCCGCCGACCGGATCGCCCCCGGACGCACTCCGGGTATCGTCAACCTAACCGGCGTAGATCTGCGCACCCTCACCCTAACCGAGAATGCGCGAACCAAAAGAATAATTTAGTAACTTCGCACCCGATATGAAAGAGTTGGAAAACCACTATCGCGAAATCCTGCGGCTACTGGGCGAAGACCCCGAGCGCGAGGGCCTGCTGAAGACCCCACAGAGGGTCGCGCGGGCGATGGAGTTCTTCACCAAGGGCTACGGCGAAGACCCGCGCGAAATTCTCACCTCGGCAATGTTCCGCGAGGAGTATCGCCAGATGGTGCTGGTGAAGGACATAGAGATCTACTCGATGTGTGAGCACCACCTGCTGCCAATAATAGGCAAAGCGCACGTGGCCTACATCCCCGACGGGCACATAACGGGCCTGTCGAAGATCGCACGTGTGGTCGATTGCTTCGCACGCCGGTTGCAAGTGCAGGAACGACTGACGGTGCAGATACGCGACTGCATTCAGGAAGTTTTGAAGCCGATGGGTGTGGCGGTGGTGATCGAGGCGCACCACACCTGTATGTCGATGCGAGGAGTGCAGAAGCAAAACTCGGTCACGACGACGAGCGCGTTCACGGGTGTGTTCCTGGCCCAGCACCGCACCAGGGAAGAGTTCATAACATTGATAGGAAGCAAGCTACACTAACGAGAGATGCTGGTAAGGATCTGGCCCGATAACCCAAACCCCAAGCAGATTGCCCACGCAGCCGAGGTGCTGAGGGCCGACGGGGTGATTGTCTACCCGACCGACAGCGTCTATGCCCTGGGGTGCTCGCTGGGGCGACCAAAGGCGGTGGAGCGACTGAAGGCGATCAAGGCGGCGGTGGGTGGCGAGGGAGCCGACGGCGGAGATAAGCAGTTTTCATTGGTGTTCGACTCGCTGGCTCGCGTGGCCGAGTACGCAAAGGTGGAAAACCCGCAGTTCCGGGTGATGAAGCGCAATCTGCCCGGGGCGTTCACATTTTTGCTGACGCCATTGTCGCGAGTACCGGAAAAAGCACTCGGCAAGAGAAAGACCATAGGTGTGAGGATCCCCGACTCGGCCATTGCACGCGCGCTGGTGGAAGAACTGGGAGGGCCGATGCTGACTACCTCGGTGAAGGACGACGAGGCGGAGTACACGACCGACCCTTCGCTCATAGCCGAACGACTGGGCAAACGAGTGGATATGGTGATCGACGGAGGCGAAGGAGGAGTGGTGCCGACAACGGTGGTCGACCTGACAGGCGACGAACCGGAAATAACGAGACAAGGAGCAGGAGAACTGATATGACAAGAAAACAATTTTGGCAGGGGGCCTCGAACTGGGGCTTTCTGGGAGGAGCGGCGCTGTTCGGGGTAAACCTGATAGGCTGGGCGCTGAAGCTGGAGACCAACCTACCGTGGGTTTACGAGCTGCTGACGGCGGCGGTGTTGCTGCCACTGATCGTGGTGACGGGGCGGCGGAACGCTGCGGCTTCCGGGGCGGCCGGTTGGCCGTTCGGCAGGGCGTGGGGATTCGTGGTGGCGATGATGATGTTCGCGGGGGTGGTCTACGGAGTGGGCAGATTCCTGCTGACCAACTTCATTGCCCCGGAGTATTACGGAGTGATGAACGAAACCCTCGTGGCCGAAGCGATGAAACTCTACGGCCCGAGTATGCAGGCGATGATGGCCGATGTCTCCCCGATGATGGGAGCAATGATGCGCAACCCGTTCTATCTGATCTTCCAGGCGGTGGTGGAGCTGATCTTCAAGGGAGGTTTCCTGGGTCTGGTGCTCTGTCCGATCTTTACGCGTAAACCGGATATTTTTGCCGACGGCAGCAATGAAGCCTGACGTTTCGATAATCGTTCCGGTGCTGAACGAGGTATCCTCCGTTGGGGAGTTGGCCGCGTGGGTGGGGCGTGTGATGGAGGCCGAAGGGCTGACGTGGGAACTGATCTTCGTGGACGACGGTTCGAATGACGGCACGTGGGAGGCGATCGAAAAGGCGGCAGAGGTGGCAAAGGAGGGGAGTGTGAAGGCGATAAGGTTTTCGCGCAACTACGGCAAGTCGGCGGCACTGTATGTCGGGTTTGAGGAGGCCAGGGGTGAGGTGGTGGTGACGATGGACGGCGACCTGCAAGACTCGCCCGACGAGATCCCGGCACTGAGGAGAATGATCCTCGACGAAGGGTACGACCTTGTGTCGGGCTGGAAGCGTCATCGCCACGACCCCGCCGGAAAACGACTGCCGAGCAGGTTCTACAACCTCACGACGCGAATCGTCAGCGGCATCCCGTTGCACGATATGAACTGCGGACTGAAAGCCTATCGCCGGAACGTGGTCAAGAGCATCGAGGTCTACGGCGAAATGCACCGATACATACCCATCCTTGCCCAGCAGGCGGGCTTCGGGCGAATCGGCGAGAAGGAAGTCGAGCACCGGGCCCGCAAGTATGGGCATTCGAAATACGGCCTCGAACGAATGATAAAGGGCTATCTGGACTTGATCACCGTGTCGTTCCTGTCGCGCTTCGGGCGGGCACCGATGTACTTGTTCGGGAGCCTGGGAACGCTGATGTTCCTCGGCGGAGGGGTGACGGCGGTGTGGATCATTGTGGACAAGTTAGTCAAGCAGTCGCACGGACTCACCCCGCGCGGAGTGGCCGACCAACCGATGTTCTACATCGCGCTGGTGACGCTGCTGGCGGGTGTGATGCTGTTCCTGACGGGATTCCTGGGCGAACTCATCAACCGGAACGCAGCCGACAGAAACCGATACTCGATAGATAAACGGATATGATACAGAGAATACAAACGGTGTGGATGGTGCTCACGGCTGCCTTGTTGGGTGCGTGCCTGAGCGAATGGGAACGAATGAACGGGTGGTTCGCGATTTTGGTCGCGGTGGCGGCGCTGGTGCCGCTGGTGACGGTGTTCCTGTTCCGTAACCGGTCGCGGCAAACCTCACTGCTGATCGCATCCTTCCTGCCGATCGCAGGATGTGCCGGGTTCGCAATCTATTACGGATGGGTGGTGCACACGCTGTGGGCCTATCTGCCGCTGCTGCCGTTGGCGGGGCTGGTGACAAATTGGCTGGCGCTGAGAGGTGTGCTGAAGGACGAAATGCTAATAAGAGACACAGACAGATTGAGATAATGAAGACAATGGAAGAACAGGTTTCCCGCGGGATTGTGGGAAGCTATTTTGAGAAACTGAACGAAAACCTCTCCGTGGATGCGGCCATAGTCGGCGGCGGACCGTCGGGGCTCGTGGCGGCGTACTATCTGGCCAAAGCGGGCCGACGGGTGGCGCTGTTCGAACGCAAACTGGCCCCGGGGGGCGGAATGTGGGGCGGAGCGATGATGTTTTCGAAGCTTGTGGTGCAGGCCGAGGCGCTGCCGATACTGGACGAGATGGGGGTGAGCTATACTCGCATCGAGGGCGGGGCGGCAATCGCCGACTCGGTGCACGCAACTGCCGCACTGATATATAAGGCCACTGCTGCGGGTGCGGCGATCTTCAACTGCCACTCGGTGGAGGACGTGGTGGTTCACGACGGTCGGATGGCCGGGCTGGTGATCAACTGGGCGCCGGTGACAAGAGAGCGGCTGCACGTCGACCCGCTGGTGGTGATGGCGCGGGTGACGCTGGATGGCACGGGACACGACTGCGAAGTGGCCAGAACACTGGTGCGCAAGAACGGAATCCGGTTGACGACGGCAACGGGCGATGTGATGGGCGAGCGGTCGATGTCGGCCGCCGAGGGAGAGGAGACCACGGTCGAGAACACAAAGGAGATCTATCCGGGACTGTTCGTGAGCGGGATGGCCTCGAACGGAGTGAGCGGCAGCTTCAGGATGGGGCCGATCTTCGGAGGAATGCTACTGTCGGGGAGGAAGGTGGCAGAGTTGATGCAGGCTTCTTTGTGATGCGCGACTTTGGGCTTTATGTGATAATCACCCGGCCGCGGATCCCGTATGGGGAGGTGGCGCGGGTGTGTGTGGAGCGGGGGGTGAGGATGCTGCAACTGCGCGAAAAGGAGCTGGACGACAGGGCGCTACTGGCTGCCGCGGCGGAGATCAGGGCCGTGACGCGGGGAACGGAGACGCGGTTTGTGATGAACGACCGGGCCGACCTTGCGCTGTTGGCCGAAGCCGATGCGGTGCATCTGGGGCAGGGAGATATCTCGCTGGAGCAGGCGCGGCGGATAGTGGGAGCGGGGGCTGAAGCGAAGGGCGGCGGGATGCTGATCGGGTTGTCGACCCACTCGGAGGCTCAGGCGCGAGAAGCGATCGCAGCGGGAGCGGACTACATCGGTTTCGGGCCGGTGTATGCGACCCCGACAAAGGCGGTGCCAGACCCAACGGTGGGAGTGGAGCTGCTGCGCGAGGTGGTGGGGTTTTCGCCGGTGCCGGTGGTGGCGATCGGGGGGATATTTCCAGAGAACCTGCCCGACGTGGTGGCCGCCGGAGCGAGAAACGTCTGCTCGGTGCGCTATCTGATGGAAGCAGACACGGCGAAAGAACTGGGCCAAAGGATAGAACGGCTACAAGAGATGATATAAAGACAAAGCCCGCCATTCGGCGGGCTTTGTCTTTGAAGTAATATAGAATTACTTGCGGTAAACCTTGGTGTAACCGTAGATCGCCTCGGAACCGAGTTCCTCCTCGATGCGGAGCAACTGGTTGTACTTGGCCATACGGTCGGAACGAGACAACGAACCGGTCTTGATTTGGCCCGAGTTGGTAGCCACGGCGATGTCGGCAATGGTACTGTCCTCGGTTTCGCCGCTACGGTGACTGGTCACGGAAGTGTAACCCGCGCGGTGGGCCATCTCGATAGCGTCGAGAGTCTCGGTCAGCGAGCCGATCTGGTTCACCTTAATCAGGATCGAGTTTGCGCAACCCATCTCGATACCCTTGCGGAGGAACTCGACGTTGGTGACGAACAAGTCGTCGCCCACCAACTGGCACTTACCACCCAGAGCATCCGTGAGCTGCTTCCAACCGTCCCAGTCGTTCTCGCCCATACCGTCCTCGATAGAGTCGATGGGGTACTTGGCAACCAACTCGCTAAGGAACTTAACCTGCTCGGCCGAAGAGCGTTTTGCGCCCTTGGGGCCCTCGAACTTCGAGTAGTCGTAAACACCATCCTTGAAGAACTCGCTCGAAGCGCAGTCCAGACCGATCGAAACCTGACCGCCATCTTCCTTACGACCGGGTTTGTAACCAGCCTTCTTGATGGCTTCGATGATAGATTCCAGAGCGTCCTCGGTGCCGTTCAACGCGGGAGCGAAACCACCCTCGTCGCCCACAGCAGTCGACAGACCGCGGTCGTGAAGAACTTTCTTAAGGGCGTGGAAAACCTCGGCACCCATACGAAGACCCTCCTTGAAGCAGCAAGCGCCGACGGGGCGGATCATAAACTCCTGGAAAGCGATCGGAGCGTCGGAGTGCGAACCGCCGTTGATGATGTTCATCATCGGAACGGGCAGTGTCTTGGCGTTCGTACCGCCGATGTAACGGTACAGGGGCACGCCGTAGTAGTCGGCAGCAGCGCGAGCAACGGCCAACGAAACGCCGAGGATGGCGTTGGCGCCGAGTTTCGACTTAGTGGGGGTGCCGTCCAGAGCAATCATCAGGTGGTCGATGCCGACCTGGTCGGTGACCGACATACCGATGATCTCGGGAGCGATCACGTCGTTAACGTTGGCAACGGCTTTTTGAACGCCCTTACCGAGGTAGCGGCCCTTGTCGCCATCGCGAAGTTCGAGCGCTTCGTTCTCTCCGGTGGAGGCTCCGCTCGGAACAGCCGCGCGACCCAATGCGCCTGAAACTGTGGATACTTCTACTTCAATCGTGGGATTTCCACGCGAATCGAGAATTTCTCTTGCGTGTACGGTAACAATTTGCATAATTTTTGTATGTTTGTATTAGTTGATAGATTTTTTCTTCTTAACCGGTCACAAAAGTACAAATTTATTATGAAAGTAACAATTATCGGCGCAGGCAATATGGGCGGTGCCATTGCGGTGGGATTGGCAAACGGAACGTTCATCGAAGCGGAGGACATAACGTGTGTCGACCGCAATCCGCGATCGCTGGCAAGACTCAAAGCAACGGGAAAGAACTTTGTGTTGACAAGCGACCTGAAAGCAGGAGTGCGTACGGCCGACGCAACAATCCTCGCGGTGAAACCACACTCGGTGCCGGAGGTCATTGCGGCGACCAGGGATGTGGTGGACTACAAGAGGCAGATACTCTTCTCGGCAGTCGCGGGAGTGACCTTCGAGGAGATGGACAAGATGCTACTCGGAGGAGTGGACAAAGCCGATGCGGCGGGGCTGGTGCACTTCCGAATTATGACCAGCATTGCCATATCGATCAACGACGCTATGACATTCATCGCCTCGCGAAACGCAAACGCAGCGCAAGTCCAAATGGCCGAAACAATGTTCGGAGAGATGGGACAAACAATGGTCGTACCAGAAAGAATGCTGCCGGCAGCTATGGCCGTGGGGTCGTGCGGAATAGCATACGCGATGCGCTACGTGAGGGCGGCGATGATCGGAGCCATCGAAGCGGGATTCAGTGCCGACGAAGCGCACGAGATAGTACTGCAAACAATCAAGGGAGCAATCCGTCTACTGTACGAAGGAGGTCAACATCCCGAAGTGGAGATCGACCGGGTAATCACCCCGGGAGGCTACACGATACGAGGACTGAACGCGATGGAAGAACACGGGTTCTCGAACTCCATAATCCACGGAATACGCGAAAGCTACAAGAACGGAAAATAGGAACCGGGCAGGAGCTTGGCGGGGGATATGGGGCAGACGCAAAAAATTGGCGGCGAAGGCGAGCGGCGAGCGGTGGAGTGGCTACGGAGCGAAGGGTTCGAAGTAGTGGCGAGGAACTGGCGGTCGGGGAGGTATGAACTCGACATTGTGGCGGTGAGGGGAGATGTGATCCATTTCGTGGAAGTGAAGACGAGGGGAGACGAGGGGTGGCAATCGCCCGAAGAAGCGATGACGCCGGGGAAAGTTCGAGCGTTCAGGCGAGCAGCCGCGGCGTGGCTGGCGGTGCATCCGACGGAACTGGAACCACAGATGGACCTGGTGGCGGTGGATGCTACCTCGGGTGAGGTGAGCTATGTACCGGAAGCGGTGCTGTCGCGCTGGTAAAAGGCGCGGACAGCAGCGGCGCGAGAGGCGCCTACAAGAGAGGCAAGCCGGGCGAAGGAGCCGGAGGGGGTGTTTTGCGCAGCTGTATCCTCATTTTGCGCAAGAGCAGCCGCGCGGACGGCAGATACGGTCTTGAACTCGCGAAGCAGCGCAGTGATGGTCTTAGGCCCGATGCCGGGAATCTGCTCCAACTCGGAGCGAATGAAATCAGAAGAACGTTTGTTACGGTGGAAAGTGATGCCGAAGCGGTGAGCCTCGTCGCGAATGTGCATCAAAACACGAAGAGGCTCACCACCGCGCTTGAGGTAGTAGGGCTCGGGGTCGCCGGGAAAGAAAACCTCCTCCAATCGCTCGGCAAGAGCAACCAACGGAACGCGCTCGGCGATGCCGAGCTCGGAGAAAACGCCGGCGGCAGCGGAGAGCTGGCCTTTACCACCGTCGACGACAACCAGGTCGGGAAGCTTGTCGCCCTCGGCCAGCAGGCGAGAGTAACGGCGGTAGATGATCTCGCGCATCGAAGCAAAGTCGTCGGGGCCGGAGACAGTCTTAACGTTGAAGTGGCGGTACTCTTTACGGGCAGGTCGGCCGTCGCGAAAAACAACGCAAGCAGCAACAGGGTGGGTACCGCCGAGGTTAGAATTGTCGAAGCATTCGATCCAACGAGGCGGGGCAGGAAGGCGAAGCTCGCGCTGGAGAGCGCCGAGAACGCGGTCGGTAGCTTTTTCGGGGTCGCGGATCTCGAGGTTCTTCAACTGCTCGGCGCGAAACAAGCGGGCGTTACGAGCAGCGAACTCCAACAAGGCAAGTTTCTCACCGCGGCGGGGGACGGAGAAGGAGTTTTCGGGAAACAGCTCGGTCTCGGGAAGCGAGGGAACGATGATGTTTCTGGACAGAGGGCCGTCGAGGCGCTCGGCGATCTGCTGGATGGAGGCAGTGAGTATGCGGCGGGGATCCTGTTCGGCGCCAAGAGAGATCGGAACGGAGAAAGAACCGGTAACAGCACCCGAGCGGATACGAGAAAAGTTACAGAAGGCGGTCTCCTCGTCGGGCTCGGAAACAAGAGCGAAAACGTCCAGATCGCCCAGAGAAGGAGAAACGATAACCGAGCGAGATGAGTAACCCTCCAGAAGGTCGAGCCGGTGTTTGAGAGCAGCGGCATCCTCGAACCGCAACTCGGAAGCGGCCTCCCGCATAGCCGCAGAAAGGGAACGACGGATAGGGCCGAGCTCCCCGCGAAGCATTGCACGAGCCATCTCGACCAACTCGGAGTACTGCTGCTCCGACTGGTGGCCAGCGCAAGGCCCGCGGCAATTACCGAGGTGGAACTCCAAGCAGGGACGGTAACGGTGGCGGGAGATCGACTCGGGAGAGAGGTCGAGCTTACAAGTGCGGAAGCCGAACACGGTGTGGAGAATCTCCAGAAGGTTGCGCTGGACACCGATAGAAGCGTAAGGACCGAAGTAAGAAGAACCGTCGCGAACGATACGGCGGGTGGACTGGATACGAGGAAAAGGCTCGCGGCGAAGAACGATCCAAGGGTAAGTCTTGTCGTCCTTCAACATAGCGTTGAAGCGAGGCTGGAGAGTCTTGATGAGAGAGTTTTCCAGCAACAAGGCGTCCGTCTCGGAGCCGGTGACGATGTGGCGGATCTCGGCCGCGCGACGAACCATAACACGGATCTTCGAGGGAAGGCGGCTCTCGGCAAAGTAGTTGGCAACGCGTTTGCGCAACGCCTTCGCCTTACCGACGTAGAGCACAGTACCGTCCGGGTCGACGAACTGGTAAACGCCCGGAAGAAGAGGAAGCGCAGCAGCCTGCTCGCGAAGAGAGGGATGTTTTTCGGCACTCATCGTAGGGCGAAGTTAACAAAAATTACTAATTTTGTGGGCTATGAAAGAGAAGATAAACCAAGTGATGGCCCAGGTGGAGGCGTTCCAAAGTCGTGCCGCGGGCGAAATAGAAGAGTTCAGAGTGAGAATGCTCGGGAAAAAAGGCGTCGTGACAGGACTGATGGAAGAGTTCAGAGCAGCAGCCCCGGAAGTGAAGAGAGAACTGGGGCAGAGGTTGAACGAACTGAAGAACAAAGCAATGGAGAGGGTGAATGAACTGAAGGCAGCGGCGGGAGGAAGCGGTGTGCAGGTCGAGGAAACGGAAGATATGACGCGACCGGGAGAAGGAACAGCCGAAGCAACGGGAAGCAGGCATCCGATCTCGCTGGTGAGAAACAGGATAGTGGATATATTCGAGCGGATGGGGTATACGGTGGCAGACGGGCCGGAGATAGAAGACGACAGGCACGTCTTTACGGCACTGAACTTCGCGCCGGAGCACCCGGCAAGAGATATGCAGGACACGTTCTTTGTGGAGAAGGATCCAGATGTGCTACTGAGGACGCATACAAGCTCGATTCAGGTGAGGGTGATGGAGACCACCGAGCCGCCCATCAGGGTGATATGTCCGGGGAGGGTATTCAGGAACGAAGCAATATCGTACAGGGCGCACTGCATTTTCCATCAGGTGGAAGGACTCTATGTGGACGAAGGAGTGTCGTTCGCCGATCTGAAGCAGACGCTGTTGCATTTCGCGAGAGAGATGTTCGGGCCGGAAACGAAAATCAGGCTGAGGCCGTCGTACTTTCCGTTTACCGAACCGAGCGGGGAAGTGGACGTGTCGTGCAACCTGTGTGGAGGAAAAGGGTGTCCGGTGTGCAAGGGAACAGGGTGGCTGGAAGTGATGGGGTGCGGAATGGTAGACCCGAATGTGCTGAAAGAGTGTGGAATAGATCCGGAGCGGTACAGCGGGTTCGCCTTCGGAATGGGAGTGGAGAGAATCGCGATGCTGAGGTACGGAGTGGGAGATCTGAGGCTATATTTCGAAAACGATGTGAGGTTCCTACACCAATTCGATGCTGCTATTTAGCTATATAATGATGGCGGGGGTGCTGGTGGCGGGGCCGGTGAGGCAGCCGGAAAGCCCGATTGTACCGTATACCGACGGAGTGAGGCTGGCGGCGGAAGAGCGGCCGGCGGAAGCGTTGGCAAAGTTCGAAGAAGCGTTGAGGGCCGCGCCGGATCACGGCCCCTCGATGTTCGAAGCAGCAAACGCACACCTGGCGCTGGGAGATGAACTGAAGGCGCTGGAGTATTCGGCGAGGGCCGTGGAGCTGGATGGCGAAAACCGCTGGTACAAAGGGCAGTATGACAGGCTGATGGTGCTGTTGGATCTGCGGCTGGGGAGAGCGTACAGGGACGGGGATGCGGCGCACGCGATGGCCATTGCAGAAGCAAAGTATGCGCGGCCCGAAACCAACCGGATGGAGGGATATATGGTCAAAACCAGCATACTACAAATGGACGGCAAGCTGGCAGAGGCGCGAAAATTGCTGGGACAGGCGATGAAAGAAGTGCCAGGCAGAGGAGCGGAAGCAGATTCGGTGAAGAGTGAGCTGTTGGGGGCGATCGGGTCACTGTGGCACGAGGAGGGAAACGACAAGAGGGCCTTTGCGGAGTATGAGAAAGCATTGGCGCTGGACAGGAATAACGCGCTGGTGTTGAACAACTATGCATATTATCTGGCCGAGAGGGACGAAGAACTGGACAGGGCCTTGGGGATGGCGACGAGGGCGGTAAAGCTCAGAGAGAACGACCCGACCTATCTCGATACCTATGCGTGGGTACTCTACAAGCTGGAAGACTACGACGAAGCCAAGAAGGTGATGCAGAGAGCACTGGCGCTGGACAGAGAGCAAAGCCCGGAACTGCTGAGGCACTATGCCGAGATACTGGAAGCGATGGGAGACGATTTTATGGCCGAAGTGTACCGAAAGCGAGCCGCGGGAGCTGCCGGGGAGGGTAAATGAAGAGGAGGGGGGTCATAGCGGGAGCGGTGATGAAGGGGGTGGTGATGGCGGTGGCTGCGGTTTTGGCGGCAGGATCAGTGACGGGACAAGATATTGGAGCCCAGGAAGATGCGATCAGGCAAGCAAGGCAACAACTGGCCGAAATAGAGCGACTGTCGGGAGAAAACGTCAAGCAAACAACATCATCAGAGCGAGCATTGGCCATAGAGCGAAACAAGATCGGAGCACAAAAGAAAGTAGCACAAGGGCTGGAAAAGCAGGTGGGAGGATTGGCAACGAAGATCAGGGCCGACGAAAGGCAGGCGGGGAGGCTGGAAAAGCAACTGGAAGGGCTGAAGGCGGAGTATGGGAAGACGGTCTATGCGACGTGGAAAAATCACAAGCTGAACAATGCGACGGCCTTTCTGTTGGCAGCCAAGGACTTCAACGATGCGACGAGGAGGCTGACGTATCTGAGGCGGTACAACAGCGAGCGGGCGAGGAGAGGAACAGAGATAGATTCGCTGGGAAAGGAGCTGGAGCGAGAGATCAGGGAGCTGGAAGGAGAAAAGAAGCGCCTGGAGGGGCTGAGGGCCGAGAGCGACAAAGCGTTGGGGGTCTTGGCGAAGAGCGAAGCAGCGTACAAGGCGAGGCTGAGTGACTTGCAGAAGGACCGCCGGAAGCTGGAAGCAGATGCGAAGAAGGAGAGAGAAAAGATAGCCGCTGCCCAGAAAGAAATAGACAGGATCATAGCAGCGCAGGCTCGCGGAGCGGATGTGGATGTGGTGTTGAGTGGCCGGTTCGAGGAAAACAAGGGGAAGCTACCCTGGCCGGTGGGAGGAGCAGGAGCAGTCGTGGCCCATTTCGGGCCGAACAGGATGGCGGACGGAATAACCAGGGACGAGAAGGGGATAACCATAGCAACGGGCCGAGGAGCGCAAGTGAGGGCGGTGTTCGAAGGGAAGGTCACGGGGGTGTACAACATCGGACAATTCGACAAGTGTGTGACAGTGCGCTCGGGAAGCTACATTGTGTTGTATGGCAACTTGGCAGAGACGAGGCTGAAGAACGGAGATGCGGTGGCACTCAACCAGATAGTGGGAAAGATCAACAACTCGGCAAACGAAGAGAGGCACGTATTGTTGTTACAAATCTGGCGCGAAACAGTGCCGCTGGATCCGGAAGAGTGGCTGAGGTGATGGCTGCAGGGAGGCTTAGGAGGTTTTGGCGATGGCGGTGAAATACTATACGGACGGGACGGAATTTAAGCTGCGCGGAAAGGGACGGGTGGCGGAGTGGGTTGCGGAGTGTGTTCGGGCCGAGGGGTGCAGGCTGGGGCCGGTGAATTTTGTGTTCTGTGGGCAGGAGCGCCACAGGGAGATTAATCGCGATTTTCTGGGCCACGACTGGCCGACGGATGTCATCACGTTCGACTATGGGGCTCCGGCCTTGGGGGCTTCAGGGCTTTCTGAGAGGGGGGAGGCGTCTGCCGGCGGGGTGCGGGTGGTGAGCGGAGATATTTTTGTCGATCCGGTGACGGTCGCGGAAAACGCTAAGGATCTGTGTGTTGCGCCAGAGGTGGAGATGCGACGGGTGATGATCCACGGCGTATTGCACCTGTGTGGTCACGGCGACGCGACGGAGCGCGAACAACGGGCGATGAGGCGGCGGGAGGATAAATACTTGAGGAAATTTTATGCGACCATTTGATATAGAGGCAATTAGAGCGGAATTTCCGATCCTCGGGCGGACTGTTTACGGGCGGCCACTGGTCTATTTGGACAACGCAGCGACGACACAAAAACCGGTGCAGGTGGTTCGTACGATGGAGGATATGTTGCTGAGGGTCAATGCGAATGTCCATCGTGCCGGGCATCTTTTGGCGGCTGAGGCGACAGAAATGTATGAGGCCGCGCGTGACACCGTGGCGGCGTTCATCGGGGCAGGAGAGAGGGAGGAGGTGGTCTTCACGTCGGGAGCGACGGCGGCGCTGAATATGGTGGCTCGGGGACTGTGTGAACTACTTGTGGGAGAGGGAGATAACGTCGTGATCAGCGAGGCGGAGCACCATTCGAACATCGTGCCGTGGCAGATGGCGATGGGGTCGCGTGGGGAGTTGCGGGTGTTGCCGGTTGGGGCCGATGGGCGGCCAGAGGTCGAGCGGCTGGAAGAGTTGGTCGATGAGCGGACGAGAGTGGTGGCTATTACGCAGTGTTCCAACGTGTTAGGGGCGTGGACGGATTTGCAGCGGGTGGTAGAGGTGGCGAGGCGGCACGGAGCGGTCGTGGTCGTCGACGGGGCGCAGGGGATAGTGCACGGAGGAGTGAATGTCAACGAGTTAGGGTGCGATTTCTATGCGTTTTCGGGACACAAACTCTATGGGCCGACCGGAACAGGTGTGCTGTGGGGTCGACGAGAGCTGCTGGAGCGGTTACCGCCAATGATGGGAGGAGGGGAAATGGTTGCACCACAGGGAGTTACGTTCACGTCTTCGATCTTTGCCGAGCTGCCGTATAGGTTGGAGGCGGGAACGCCGAATTATGTGGGTGCGGTCGGATTGGCGGAGGCGATCAGGTGGCTGGGCGAGTTCGACGCGGAGGAGGTCGCGCGGCACGAGGCGAAGTTGAGAGAGGTTGCAGTGGCTGAGCTGCTGAAAATCAATGGGTTGAAGGTGTATGGCGCGGATCCGGATGGGTCTGCGAACGGGTCTGGCGACGGCAAAAATTCTGCGCCGATTGTGGCGTTCAACGTCGAGGGAGTGCATTCGGCCGATCTGGGTCAACTGCTTGATAAACAAGGAATAGCGGTACGAACCGGGACGCTGTGTGCGCAACCGCTGGTGGAACGACTCGAGGAGAAGGGTACGGGCGGTGTGTGCAGGGCCTCGATGGCGATATATAATACTGAACAAGAGGTGGTTATGCTTGCGCAGGCCGTCCGAAAAGCTGTGGAAATGCTATGCCGTTGATCGTTTTGGAGGGGCTGGACGGGGCCGGGAAATCGACCCAGATGAGGCTGCTCAGAGAGTGGGTCGAGCGGGAGGGATATGAGGCTGAAACTCTGCACTTTCCGCGAGTGGAGACGCCCCTGTATGGCGAGCTGATCGCGCGATTTCTAAGGGGCGAGTTCGGGACTGCGGAGGGGCGGGGAACTGCTGGTGGCAAGCAAGGCGTTGATCCTTACGCACTTGCGTTGTTGTTTGCGGGCGATCAGGCCGATGCCGCGCCGACACTGCGGGCGTGGTTGGCCGAGGGGCGGTGGGTGCTGCTGGACAGGTATGTGTACTCGAATGTGGCCTATCAGTGTGCGAAAGTGGAGGGTGAGGCGGCGCGTAAACGGCTGAGAGACTGGATATTGGAGCTGGAGTACGAGACGTGGGGAGTGCCGCGGCCGGATGTGTCGCTGTTTTTGGATGTGCCCGCGAGGTTTTCGGCGACGAAACTGGCGGAACGAAGGGGTTGTAGAGGCGGAGGACGTGATGTTGATACAGAGGGAGATAGAGATTATTTGCAGGGGAGGACGGATGTGCACGAGGCGTCGTCGGAGTTGCAGCGGCGGGTGCGCGAAGTGTATCTGGCCGAGGCGTGTAACGACCAGACTCTTAGGGTGATAGAGTGTTCGGGCGAGGATGGGGAGATGCTGCCCGCTGCGGAGATTTTTGAGAAGATAAAGAACGAGATTCTCGCCGGGCCACGGAGCCTGGATGAGACTATAAAGCGATGAGTATGAGGGCTTTTGCGAAATTTTGTAGGGTGGTTCTCGGGCTGACGTTCGTGTTTTCGGGCTTCGTGAAGTGCATCGACCCGTGGGGTACGGCGCTGAAAATCACTGAGTATCTGAACGTTTGGGGCCTTCCAGCGGGTCTGTCGGCGGGTCTGCTCGGCGAGGGCGACGGGGGGCGGATCGTGCTTTCGATTGCGATGTGTGCTGCGGAGTTGGTGCTTGGGCTGATGCTGGTTTTCGGGGTTTGGCGGCGGCTTGCGGCGTTGGCGGCGCTGGTGGCGATGAGCGTGTTCGTGGTCGTTACAGTGTTGAGTGCCACGGTGTTGCCTGTTGAAGAGTGCGGTTGTTTCGGCGATGCGGTGCGATTGACGCCATGGGGATCGGTGGCCAAGAATTTGGTGCTGTTGGCGCTGGCAATTGTGGTTTGGCTGGCGGCTCGAGGGGAGGGTTTGCCGCTGTGGCCGAAGAGACCTGCGGAGTGGTTGGCTGTGGCCGTATTTACCTGTGTGTCAGTCGGATTAGGGGTGTGGTGTTATCGCCATTTGCCGCTGGTGGATTTCCTGCCCTACAGGGTCGGGGTCGACCTGCGAGAGGCACGATTCGGAGATCCGGGAGCAAACGAAGAGGACGAGCAAGGTGGCGACATCAGGCTGCGTGAGTTCACGATTTTCAACGCCCAGGGCGATGGGACGTGGGAGCTGCTTGATGACGACGGTCGGACTTATGTGTTGGTAGCCAGCCGATTGAGCGACATTACGCCGAGCGTCGAGCAGGGATTCGAGAGGATTGTCGAACAGGCGAGCAAACCGGCTACGCGAAATCCAGCCACGAGAAACGCGGGAAGGCGCAATCGAAGCGGCGCAACGCTGAGGCCCGGGCGAGTGATACTGGTGACGTCGTCGCCGCTGTCGGAGGACGAGACGGTGCGGCTGGGGGGGCCGGACGCGCCGCCGATAGAAGTTTTCAACCTCGATGCAACAACGGCCCTGACAATGTTGAGGGCAAGGACGGGCGTCGTGGTGATAGATAACGGAGTGGTAATCAGCAAAAAACAGATCAGAGGGGGCTGACATTATGGCGTTTTTCAAATTTTTGTTCATCACGCTCGCCGTGGTATGGTTTGTGGGGCTGATTTTCCGGGCCGTGTTCGCGCGGTGGCTGCGCAAAAACGTCGAGGCGTACAACGATGCGGCCGCGAGAGCGAAAAAAGAGGCCCAACGGCAAGCCAAGGAAGCGCGCCGGAAAGAAGGCCAGGTGACGGTCGAAAAAATGAGTTCGGAGGTCGAAAAACGGGTGGCGCGTGGAATGGGCGAATACGTTGAGTTCGAGGAGTATAGCGTGGAGGAAACGTTCGTCTCCGGGGCCGAAACGACAAACGACAAGACTGAATGATACGACGGTTTTTTGCACGCCTCGGGGGTTATTTCGTGTTGATGGGGAAGGTTTTTTCCCGTCCCGAGAAGGCGCGCATCTACCGGCGTCGGATGGTGGCCGAGATGGAAGCCATCGGTCTCGATTCGATAGTCATAACTGCCATAATATCAGCGTTTATGGGTGCCGTCGTCGCGCTCCAGATGGCCATCAACCTCGACGAGGGGTTCATTCCGCGGTCGCTGATCGGGTACGCCACTCGCGAAACGATGATCCTGGAGTTCTCGTCCACGGTCGTGGCGTTGATTCTCGCTGGCAAGGTGGGGTCGAGTATCGCCTCCGAGATCGGTACTATGCGCATCACCGAACAGATTGACGCTCTTGAACTTATGGGCGTTAACTCGGCGTCGTACCTGATCCTTCCGAAGATCGTCGCGGCGGTGGTTTTCTTCCCTTTTCTGTGCATCCTCAGCATCCTGATCGGCACGGTCGGCGGCTACCTCATCTCGGCACTCACGGGGGTGGTGCTCCCCGGCGACTTCATCGAGGGACTGCACCTGGACTTCAAGCCGTGGTCGATCGTCTACGCGTTGATAAAGACGGCCGTTTTTGCATTCATAATCACCTCTGTGTCCGCGTTTTACGGCTACTTCGCTCAGGGAAACTCTCTTGAGGTCGCGCGCAGTGCAACCGGAGCCGTCGTCGCCAGCAGCATCACGATATTGATCTTCAACCTGATCCTAACTCAGTGGCTGCTAATATAATATGATCCGGGCGGAGCACATAATTAAGGGTTTCGACGGTCGGCGGGTGCTGGACGACATCTCGGTGGAGTTCGAGCGCGGACAGACTAACCTGATCATCGGCCGTAGCGGGTCGGGTAAAACACTGTTGATGAAGTGCTTAGTGGGTCTCGTGCGGCCCGATAGCGGGGAGGTTTGGTACGACGACATCCAATTCACGGCGCTCGATTTCGCGGGCCTCAAGGCGATGCGACAACAGATGGGGATGATCTTTCAGGGCGGGGCGCTGCTCGACAGCTCGACCGTGGAGGAGAACGTGCGCCTGCCGCTCGACCTGTTCACCGATCGCACCGAGGCCGAGAAGCGCGAACGGGTCGACTTTTGCCTGCGAAGAGTGGCACTGGAGGGTGCTAACGGACTGTACCCAAGCGAGTTGAGTGGCGGGATGGTCAAGCGGGTTGCCATTGCGCGCGCCATCGTGATGAACCCGCGCTACCTGTTTTGCGACGAGCCAAATTCGGGTCTCGACCCCATCACCGCCGGTCTGATCGACGAACTGATAAGCGAAATCACCCACGAGTACGACATCACGACGGTGATCAACACGCACGATATGAATTCGGTGTTGTCGATCGGCGAAAAGATTGTGTTTCTGCACGATGGACGCAAACATTGGGAGGGCACGAAGGAGCAGGTTCTGAACACGACAGACGCGGAGTTGCAAAAATTTGTGTCGGGATCGTCGCGTCGGCGCCATTGAGGGTGACTGCACATTTTTTGTTTTGCAGGCTTTTGTTTTTTTGGGCGCAGCCACTTTTTGTTCCCCCCTCCCCCCCCCCCGAAGGGATTCCGAGGACGCCGCCTGATGTTCCAAATATCTTGTTGAGATTTGGGTACAGAAGTTTTGTTTCCACCGTCAGGTCACGTCGGAACAGGTAGTCAAAAAAATCTCCTCGGTTTTTTATTTTAAGATTTTCCGGATCGCGGCACGCAACCCCTCGCTGGCAGCCACCAACGGCAGGCGAACATCCGGCCGACACACACCCTGAATCGACAGCGCGGCCTTCACGCCCGTCGGATTTCCCTCAGCGAAAAGCAACGGACAAAGTGGCTCCAACGCCTCCCAAAGCGGCTGCGCAGCAGTGACTCCGGCGGTCTGGGCCGTGTGCACCATCTTAGCGAACGGCTCGGGTAACGCGTTGGCCATCACTGATATAACCCCGTGACCCCCGGCAGCCATCAACGGCAGCGTCATCGCGTCGTCGCCCGACAGCACCACGAACCCCGCGGGCGCTTCGCGAACAATCCACTCCATCTGGGCCAGGTCGCCGCTCGCCTCCTTGATGCCGATCACGTTCGGCACCTCACGCGCGATGCGTAAAGTGGTTTCAGGCAGCATATTAACCCCCGTACGACCGGGAATATTATACAGGATCACCGGCAACGGCGACGCGGCCGCGACCGCCTGATAATGCTGGAAAAGTCCCTCCTGCGTGGGCTTGTTGTAATAGGGCGCGACGGTCAGAACAGCCGCCAATCCCGTAGGGTCGAGCGCGCGCAATTCGGCGCATAGTTTTGCGGTGTCGTTGCCGCCCATTCCGATCACAATCGGCACACGGCCAGCAACTTGCGTACGAATGAAATCGGCCACTTGCCTACGTTCAGCGTGGTTCAGAGTGGGAGTTTCGGCGGTCGTCCCGAGCGCGACCACGTAGTCGATGCCGCCGCGAACAACCCTGTCAACCAACACCCCCAGCGCGGCAAAATCGACCCCGCCGGCCTCGTCGAACGGCGTCACCAACGCAACGCCCGCACCTGCAAAATTCGTTTTCATCATAGCCGCAAATTTAGACCAAATTGTTAAAATAATGTTCCCTGTGTTGGAATTTTATCTTCTTTTGTAAGCATTGTTAAAAATTCCGCCTCGTCGATGATCCGTATGCCGAGTTTTCGCGCCTTTGTGAGCTTAGCCGGGCCGGTGCGTTCGCCCGCCAGCAGATAGTTCGTGTTGGCGGCCACGGCGCTTTGGTTGCGGCCTCCGTGGGCCTCGATGGTGCTTTTCAGCGCCTCGCGCGAGAACCGTTCGAACGAGCCCGAGATCACGATGTTGAGCCCCGCCAACGACTCGCTCACCCGCGCCGATTCACCGGCCTCGAACTGCAACCCCGCCGCCCGAAGACGCTCCATAAGGGTCAGGTTTTCAGGTCTGTCGAACCATTCGCGGATACTCACGGCGATGGTCGGGCCTACCTCCTCCACCTGCGCCAGCTCCTCCAACGAGGCGCCCGCTAAAGCGTCCATCGACCGGAAATGTGCAGCAAGATACTTCGCCGTAGTTTCGCCTACCATCCTGATACCAAGCGCGTAAAGCACCCGTGCGAACGGCACCCCTCGTGAGGCGGCAACCCCGGCGACAATCCCTGCGGCAGACTTCTCACCCAGCCGAGGCAATGGCGCAAGGTTCTCAACCCGAAGCGAATAGAGGTCGGCAACGTCGCCCAACAACCCCTGGGCAAACAACAACCCGATCGTCTCCTCGCCCAGTCCGTCGATGTTCATCGCGCGGCGGCTTACGAAATGGGCGATGCGGCCGGTGATCTGGGGAGGACACCCTGAGGCGTTGGGACAGAAGTGCTTAGCCTCGCCCTCGTAACGTACCAACACCGCCCCGCAAGCCGGACAAAGAGTCGGAAAAACCAGCGGCGAACTACCCGCGGGCCGCTCGGCGAGCTCCACGCCCGTGATTTTCGGAATGATCTCGCCACCCTTTTCGACCCACACCGCGTCGCCCACCCGAATATCCAAAAGCGCGATCTGGTCGGCGTTGTGCATCGAGGCGCGCTTCACCACCGTGCCCGCCAACTGAACGGGCTCCAAATTAGCCACAGGTGTGACCGCCCCCGTCCGCCCGACCGAAAACTCGACGCTCAACAGTCGCGACAATGCCCTCTCGGCGGCGAATTTATACGCCACAGCCCAGCGCGGAGACTTCGCCGTGGCCCCCAGACGCCGCTGCAACGCCAACGAATTGACCTTGATCACAACCCCGTCGGTGGCGTACGGCAGCGTGTGGCGCAGGTCATCCGTGGCTGCGATGTACTCTTCGATCTGGGCCAGCGACCGGCATACGCGAATATGTTCCGACACCCGGAAACCCCACCTGCGCGCCGCGTCGAGGCACTCGGCGTGGGTCGCGAAAGGCAGCCCGTCACCCACAACGCCGTACATAAAGTTGTCCAACCCGCGGCGCGCAACCTCCCGCGAGTTTTGCAACTTGAGGCTCCCGGCGGCGGCGTTGC
>QMCD01000339.1_pt1 | contig 33142 bp, 32 predicted proteins | sample 1821841 | NCBI WGS metagenome assembly QMCD01 (sample SAMN01991225, study PRJNA193472) | Termite gut metagenome, whole genome shotgun sequencing project. | isolation source: worker | host: Macrotermes natalensis
GCGGGAGCGACCGGCGCGGGAGCGACCGGCGCGGGAGCGACCGGCGCGGGAGCCGGCGTATCACCAGCTGCATTATTAGCAGCGGCAGCAGCGGCAAGACGGGTACGGAAATTAGCCATTGTTTACTTCTCCTTTTTGTTTGCACTTTGGGGAGACGACGCGTGCTCCCCGTTATTATTCTTATTCGCCACACAGTGTCCGCATGTAGGCATCCACGGTGCGTTACCTTTACCGCATACCGGACATACCCAACCAACTTTTTCCATTTTATTTCCTCCTTATTTTATTATACCGCGCAAAATGGCCTTTGTAAAATTATTTTTTATTTTTTTTTACTTTTTATTTTGGTGGGGCTTTTTGGGCTAACCCCAAGCCATGTACTATTCCATTGCGTTATGACAAACAACAAGTGCTTCGACTGCGCTGAACAAACCGCGATCGAATGCATCCGGGTCTTTAAGCCTATCATACCTCGGATACTGCTTCATCATATCGCGGATTGTCTGCTGCAACCTCTCAAGATAGCAGTACTGCTCTGCTCTAGTCATCGGCATCTTAATCCTCCTTAAAAAAAAACTCACGTTATCTTATTCTCCACATACACAACGTGGTCCCATGAACGCCAATCAATTCCACAGGCCGATGCGTACTCACGAATTGTAAAACATATATCCATACAGCGTTCGTATTCCTCGATACAACCTGTCCTACGATATTCTTTAGTTAAATCCATATAGCTCTTATGCATGTCTTCTATTGTTTTCATCGTATACTCCTTATTGCTGTCTCAAAGTTTTATCCGCAGCCAATGTGATTATCAGTTCGTCTGTGCACGTCGACTTTTCCACTGGCTCGAGTGTGTACATAACATTCTTACTAAGCTCTGGTATCTCAGCCGCAAACATCGTGCTTATAACCGCGTTATTGTACGTAGCAGACATGTATTCGTACACTGTTTCCCATCCTACTTTCTTACACCACCCCTTACAATGCTTAATATCCGCGTACATCCCTTTTTCTTTTACTATGCTGAACGCACAGTTACCGAAAAGTGCTCTTATGAGCTTAATGTTGCACTCATTCTGATGATTCTTCGCCGCACCCTTATTGTAGTCGTAGTTCGGTGTAGAGAAGTAAACCCGCGTATGCGACGCGCAGCATTCCCGTATGGCGCGGACGAGACGCCATGCATGACTAAACTCCATATGCTCGAACCCCTCAAAGCATGTTATTATATCCGGTACGGCGGTGACATTACTCCATGTATCACAGAAGTCCCCTTCTATTGTCGTCACTTTATTCATATAAGTACGCCGACTCTCAGACTCAAACTTAACGTCGAAGGCGTAGAGGCGGTTGAGAATATTCCATTTACGATTAGAGAATATCGTACGGGCAAGAGGGAGCATACGGCCTGCACACACGTCAAATATTGTTACAGGTTTGTTATATTGTTCAAGTTTGCGCAGAATAGACGTCCACCGTATGGCATGAGCGAGGTAATCGCGACCATACTGATAGTTATTATCAGCATTATGTATGTCAAGGTAAGTGCTGTCAATTTTAGAGTCCATTTACTACTCCTTTTATATTGTGGTTAAATACCGTCTCTTACGCCTGTTTTGTGACTATGCGGCAGCACTACTTTGTAGAAAATGACCGGCCTTTCTGTATTGTTAGCAGGATAATTAAGATAATTCTCTTCCTCAAACGGCGAATTTACGCGGTCCTCATATCTTTTACGTCTTATGTGATCACGGAAACGTCGTCTCCACGTTTCTCGTTTTTCTGCGTTCGCAGTCACGCGTTCTTCATGTGTCATTTTCGTCTCCTTGATCTAATCACCAAGTCCGGGCCAGTAGTATACTGTACGTCTATTACTTGCAGTTTTGTGCATATGTTCTTCCGCAATATCTACCATAAATTGGCAAATATCTTGCTCAGTTAATTCAAATGGATTTCTGTCTTCCTCAAATATGGTGTGATAGAGGAATGCAATGATTATATTTATGGGTCGGATGTTGGAATTACTATTTATTATTATTGCAAGGCAATCTTCGGTACGACTAAATTGATACCTTGTTGTGACATTGGCCGTATCCGCAAAATTATCATTTACATATGATTCTAAAGCTCTATATATAATCATTGTTTATATTCTCCTTTATTTCTTCTCTATGCGTTGTCATCGCAAACGGTACGAGATCTTTTAACGTCTTTTTAACGTCCTCTGAAATATCTTCACATTTCCACGAAAGAATATGGCCAATAATCTGAGCAAATATCCGTTTATCTACCACCAAATTAAGTCCACCACACCAAATAGGTATACACGAAAAATCAATATTTACACCGCTGAGATTTACACCACGGAGGTCTGAACTATTGAGATTTGCACTACTGAGGTTTGCACTACGGAGGTTTGCGCCGCGAAGGTTTGCACTACTGAGGTCTGCACTACGGAGGTCTGCATTATTGAGATCTGCATTATTGAGATCTGCCTTACTGAGGTTTGCATTACAGAGGTTTGCACCACGAAGGTTTGCGCCACTAAGGTTTGCATTATTGAGGTCTGCATTATTGAGGTCTGCATTATAGAGGTTTGCACTATGGAAATTTGCACTACTGAGGTTTGCACTACGGAGGTTTGTGCCGCTGAGGTTTGCTCCACTGAGGTCTGCTCTATAGAGGTTTGTACCACTGAGGTTTGTACTACTGAGGTTTGCACTACGGAGATTTGTGCCGCTGAGGTTTGCTCTATAGAGGTTTGTACCACTGAGGTTTGTACCACTGAGGTTTGTACTACTGAGGTTTGCACTACGGAGGTTTGTACCACTGAGGTCTGTACCTTCAAAAATGATTTCGTCTGTGATTTTATGCTTAATTATCATCTCCAGTTTTCCTTATCGTATGGACAATCGCTACAATATTCATATTACTCACAACAAATAATTATGTCGCCACATACAGTTAAAATTTTTGAGAAATTCTGATGTTTTTTCATGCATTTTATGGCAAGCGGTACATTCAACGCAAACTATTTCTTCCATTTTACCCTCCTTTCTTAATATAGTTAATATAAGGTAATTCTTTACCACTTTTTCAGCTAGGCCCCCGGTTTTTAAAAACGAAAACGAACGAAATTTTTAAAACGTTACGGCGCAATAACTTATAACAAGTTTACTTATTTTACTTAAAAACTTAAGAAGAAAGTAAGTAAACTTAAAATAACCCGTATTTTAAAAGTTAAACTGTTACCAGGTAATAACTTACGCGAATGTACGTCTAATGAAATATATTATCCTAGGTTCTTATAAGTTATTACTCGGTAACGGTTTATATTAATTTTTAACATTTTTTACGAAAACCGGGTTCTTAGAAAACATTACCTTCCTATCCCTTATATACTCTTTTTTATAATGTATATATATTTTTTATTATTTTTTATAAGAATTATAAAAATAAAAGAAAGAAAGTTTCAGTTTCGAACCTCTTTTTACTAACTAAAAACAAAATCGGGCGAAATTGGCGTGGCGGTGATTTCTTCCGCGTATGGTGGGGCTTTTTGACCGGACCCCACGGTTTGTGTTAAAGGAGGTAGATTTCTGCGTCGTTTAAACAATCTTCGAACTCCGTGGCGGGGAGGTTTAAAACTTCCCAGTTTGGTCCGTATCTCTCGATTAGTTCGTAGAGAACGGAATCTTCCGTCTTTTTATCGAGTTTACCGAGAAAAGAGCGAATAGTGTTACGTTGCATGATCTCATTAGTTCTCATTTTGTTCTCCATTTTTGTATTACTATAAAATTTAAAAATCGCCGGGTAATAAAACGTATACGTTTTTAATTCGTTTTTATCCTGGGTACCTAGGAATCATCCTAGGGTGTGTTTAAATAATCGTCGATTATTTAATTTTCTAAGTAACACGGGTCGTTTTTTATTACAAAGATCTCAACATCTCCATCATTGCTTCCTTACTCCCTCTCCCACCCCGCTGTGAGACAGAGAGTTTATCACCGAATCCTTCTTTTCTAAGCTCACTGCGGTAAAAGGCAACCGCCTTGAGGTAGTTTTCTTCGCCCCTCTGATTCTTTCCGAACTTCTCTACGCAGAGAGAGTTAATCTCACCGGGTGTTTTACCCATAACACACAGCTTCTTAATGGTCCACTTCTTATTGAGGCCCTCTGTGTCCTTCATCATCTGTTCCATTTTATGCTCCTTTAGCAGGAAAGTATTTCAAACATTTTGTCAATGACGTTTTCTGTCAAAAGGCCTCTTATTTGTTCTTCACGCAAATCATCCAGCTCTTCTTCGTCATGATCAAAGTTGTTGATAAGAACAAAGGACATTTCTTCTCTACTCATTTGGCTAATTTTCTTAGTAATGTTGTTCATGGTTTTTCCTCTTTCTGTTATTGAATGAATGAAAGAATGAATGAATTATTTTCCCACAAACGCATTATAACACGTAATTTGATTTAGACTTAGGATTGTGGGCCCGGGGGCGGAAATTTGGTCTCGATGCGCGCGGTGTGTCATCCCCCCAACGAGTGTAACCTTTTGATGTTCTAATAATTGACTTATGTGGCAGCTGACGAGTATAACTTTTTGAAGTTAACAAAAGTAACTTTTTACATCACGCGCACCTTCACTATACAACGAAAAATTATAAGTTGCGAAAAAAAAATTTAAAAAATATAAGGTTTAATCGATGTAATTTAGGCTAAGTCGTTACTCTATAACGGTTTAAAAATTTTAAAAAATAGTTGTACAAAGGCATAACGACGGTGTATAATAAAGATAGGAGGATTAATCGTGTCAGCCGCACCGCAAGAACTTATTTTTATGGAAGAAACGCCAGTACTAACGCTGCTCCGTAGCATGCGTGAGGATGAGCAGTCTTTTCTTCGTAATGAACAGGCTCGTCGTGATCTTATCTATTCCACGTGGATTGAGACAATGCTTAACCCAATGGAGTCCACTATTACTCGTATGCGTGCATCCGAGCTCTGCGCAAAGGCCGACGGATTGTTCGTGGAGAGAAAAGAAATAGGTCTCTCGTCTGGATTTAGGGATATGGTATTGTCGCTAGGTGGACAACTTAAAGAGCTAGCACCACTTACAGAAAATGCTATGCAATGTGCGGATGCTATGGAAGAACTAGAATATGAGTTGGTAGAATAACATGGCGAAGATACAAATAAGCCGAGCAGAATTTATAAAGATGTGTTTTGAATCGCCTGTGTTCTTCGTTGAAAATATGCTCGGGCGCAAGCCAACAAGCCAGCAGCGTCAAGTACTTGAAGTTATTGCCCACCCCGGTTCGAAATGCGCTATTGCATCTGGCCACGGCATAGGTAAGTCTACGCTTCTTTCGTGGTGTGCGTTATGGTTTCTTGCCACTAGAGAAAATGCAAAAATACCCTGCACTGCCCCCACAGCGCACCAACTCGAAGATATTCTTTGGGGTGAACTACGAGAAAACATAGCACGTATGCATCCTTGGTTTAAAGATCAGTTCTCGATTAATAAATCACGCGTAGAGATGCAAGGATCAACAGGTTACATTGTTGCCCGTACCGCGCGTCCTGAGAACCCTGAAGCACTACAAGGATTTCACGGCGAGAACCTAATGTTCATCATTGACGAAGCCGCTGGTATTGATGATAAGATTTTTGAGGTCGCTTATGGTGCTCTCTCTACCCCAGGCGCAAGAGCATTAATGCCAGGCAATCCAACTCAGCTCACGGGTTTCTTTTATCGTACGTTCCATAGTGATAATAGTTGGTTTAAATTCCAATTCTCGTCCATAGATTCTGAACTTGTTTCACCAGAATTCGTTGAATCTGCAAAGAAAGATTATGGTGAAGATTCGGATATGTTCCGGGTCCGCGTTCTTGGTCAGTTTCCTCGTGGCGGTATGTCAGGTATTATTCCTGCCCTTCTAGTTGATAACGCGCTTTCGCGAAAACTTAGATACGACCACGAGTTTGTTACATACCCCATAATCGGTGTCGACCCCGCATGGGAAGGTGAGGACAGATCAGTCATAGCTATGAGGCAAGGTAACTATGCAAAGATCCTTCTACGCCAAAATAGGATGCACGGTGACGCCTTAGCGCGTGCCGTAGCGCGACAAGCGGCACAGTATCATGCAAAGTATATCTTCGTTGATAAGACAGGCGTCGGTGCTAGTTGTTGTGACTTCCTTCGTACGATGGGCGTTCGTCATATGCCTATCTCGTTTGCGGAGAAGCCTTACGGAGAAGGTTTTCTTAATAAACGCGCAGAGATATGGTGGCATATGCGTGAATGGTTTGAGCGAGACGACTCTACGCTTGAGCCATATGAAGGTTTAAGAGACGACCTTATAGCACCATCGTATGGTATGAAAGAGAACGGGAAGATTTACTTGGAATCAAAAGAGGAGATGCGGAAGAAGGGTACACCTTCCCCAGATATGGGAGATGCTCTCGCGCTTACTTTCTGCATACCTGACACAATCATGAGTGTGGTGCGAGATAACGTTTCTAAAGACACCGGATACTCACAGTTCTGGGATAAGCGACAGAGGGAGGAGGCATGGGGAAGCCGAAGAAGATTAAGTCTATTCGGAACTTGAGACTGAAGACAACGCTCTTGATGGAGAATCTTAAACAACGTGCAACGCAGCTTGGTATGGACGCTGCTTCAAAAGCACTTAACATAAGGAAGAAATGATGACGGCCCTGGGCGGAATACTTCTTGGATTAGGTGGGCTTGGTGTGGGGTACCTTCTCACTAAGACCATGTCACCCGATATGCCTGATTATAGCAGTATGATGGCTGATATGAACAGACAGTTTAATGCAGAGTCGACAGATCTGACAAACTCTATGCCCGATGTCCCTGTCAATCCGGCTACAGGAGTAGATCCGAATGACCCCAATGCAGTGGCTACCTCTAATCAAGAAGCCGAGGACGCTCAAAGACTATTGGCAGAACGCGCGGCGCAGGCAGCGAAGACGTACAACCCGAATCAAGGGCTTGGAATTACCTCGAACGCGCCCGGAAAAAGTAGAGGACTTGGTGGAATATGAGTGGTGATCTTCTCGAAGAACAGAGAACAAGATACGAGCGAGCTCACGCGAGGCTCGGCTCGGCACTCAAACACCTCGAGACATGCGAGAAATATCGTCGTAGATTTAATAGGCTCAAGCAGTTGCGTCTTCATATTGAGCCTAAGTGGATACAGGTTAGGGATTTGCTTGATCCCGCAGCTACGCGGTACCTCAATGGAGAGACGTACGAAGATGAGTCCATTGACGACTCTCAGATATTGGATTCAGCTCCTAGAAAGATGGCCCAAACAGCCGCGGATGGATTATACGGTGGTCTGGCGTCGCCGACAATACCTTGGTTTAGCTTGTATGTCGGAGATTATTCTAAGTTTGAAACAGGCACAATGCATGAAGAAAAGGTTTGGCTTAACCTTGCCGAAGAATGCGAACGAGATATACTGGCAAATTCAAATTTTTATGTTGCAGTACATTCGTTCCGTAAAGAGGTATTTGAGTTCGGTATTTCGTTGATGTGTGCGTACTCTGACCCCGTACAGGTAGTCAGGTTTTTCCCGTATACAGTTGGTTCTTTTTGGGTTGCACAGAATAGTAAACGTGTTATTGATACCGTATACATAAAGACTACGGCCACGGCAATTGATATTGCAGATACTTATGGTATTGAGAATTGTCCACGTGACGTTAAACAAGCCTTAGACCCCGGTGGTGACACGGATCGTAAATTTAGTGTTATACAGGCAATACAACCTTGGGGTTTCTTCGGAGGTAGGCCCAACGAAAATGATTACGAATACGAGGACGTTCACTTTATCGAGAGTGGGCATCAAGATGACTCCATTCTCTACCGTGGCGGATTCCGTACAAAACCTTTTATAATTGCGCGTTGGTCTGAAAGTTGGGAATCTGTCTACCCACAGAGTTGCCCTGGCATAGACGCCCTACCAGACATACGTCAGTTGTATCTTGCAACGAAACATTTTAATATGGCTGTTGAGTGGGCGTCCAATCCTGCATGGGCTGTTGACGCAACTCTTTCACAGGACATTAAGAACGTGCTTCCTGGGCAATTTGTAGAGATACAAGGTTCTGGCGCACGCGAACCGATACGTGCACTTATACCACCTGTGTTTAACTTTGAAGCAAATATGGCTCTGCGTAAAGCTCTAATTGAGAACATTAGCGGCACGTTCTATAATAGAGAAATTATGATGGTATCGTCTCGTGCATACCAAAATCATACAATGACAGCTACAGAGGTGGACCAGCTGCGACAGGAGAAGAACGCTGTTATGGGTCCGGTTAATACGCGACAGTCTGACCCTAATAAGGACATACTTGACCGTGTATTCGAACTGATAACACTTGACTGGAATATTCTTGAGGAACCACCACAGAGTCTTGTTGGCCAGGAAATTAAACCGTACTTCACTAACGATATGGCGATAACACAGAGGCAGTCGCGTTTGCAGCAGGCTAACGACGTTCTTGCTTGGATGCAGACGGTGTATCCGGTGTATCCGCAAATTAAGCATACGTTTGATTGGGACCGGTGGGCCCGCGAATTCGAGAAGACTGATACCATACCTTCGTTTGCTTTTAATGACCCAGAGAAGGTTAATCAGTTGGTGCAGCAGGAAGCTCAAGCCATGCAACAGATGCAACAGATGCAGATGATGCAGCAAGCTTCTCAGGCTGGTAAGAACCTAGGTGCCACCCCAACAGAAGGCCCAAATGTCGCAGCGGAGTTGATGAATGCACAAGGATAATATACAAAACGCTTACATGGAGGAGCTGATTAAAACCCGTGAGGGTCAATGGTTGTTGCGCCACCTCATAGAACGAAGCGGGAGTTTGCGAGTATCTGGTCGTGGAGACGACCCGTATTTTGCAGGTAGACGAGACTTCATTATGACAGAGATCGTACAGAGAATAACCGATAACTTCGGTTTTAAAACTTTAGACATAATTCTAGGAGACCCAAAATGAGTGTTCAAGAAGGTGAAATACCCGTTGAGCAGCAACCGGCAACGGAGCAGGGTGCAGGTGAGGGAACTCCCGCAGAGGAAGTTAAACAGGGTCTGGAGGCTTTGTTTGAACAGTCGGTCACTGAACCTACAGTCGAGACTCCGCCGCAGGATGGAGGTGGCGAGGTAGATCCCCTCCTCGCAGCTATGACGGAGGAAGTCGAAGCTCCGTACGAGGGCCCTATCGGTGGCTATACTATTAAGCTTCCGAAGGGCATTTCTAAGGACGACGAGTTGCTCAAGCAGTTTACAGAGCTCGCGAAAAAACACGATTCGAAACCTGAGATGGTACAGCAGAGCGTGGACCTCGCGCTGAAATATCAGAAAATGCTGGTTGAACAGTTGGTGAAAAGGGAAGAGAGCTATCGCCGGGACCTTAACAATGGATGGATTAGGAAAAATAAAGATGACCCGGAGTACGGCGGGGCGAATTATACGGCTAACTGTAACTATGCATTGAAGGCCATTCGTCAACTCTGTTCGGATAAGGACTACAATGCTCGAGAAGAGGTTGACGGGTATATGGGTCTCAAGCAGTATCTCGAAAGGTCTAATTCCACAAATGCCACGCCTTTGTGGAAACTTCTTGTGAATATGGGAAAGAGACTTAGTGAGTCTGGAACTCGTGTTCCAGCGGCTACAGGAGTCGAGGAAAAGCCGAAAACAATGGCCGACGCTTTGTATGGCGGCCTTCTTTAGGAGACTTAAATGGGAGCTTATGCTGGTAGTATTTTGACCATGGCTGATGCGGCAAAACGGCGAGACCCTTCTGGTCGCGTTGCTGCTATCATTGAAATTCTTTCAATGACCAATGAGATCATCAATGATTTCCCCGCCGTTGAGGCGAATAATGGTACGACGCACGTCACGACAATTCGGGATAGCATCCCGCATACAGACCACCGCATGATTAACCAGGGTGCGTCTGAGGTTAAGTCTGGTGTTCGTCAGATTGTTGAGGACACGTGTCTTCGTGAGGGCTGGTCGCCGGTTGATAAAAAACTCCTTGATCTTTGTTCTGGTATCACAGAACAGCGTGCGCATCTCGCAGGGGAAGCTACCGCCATACTTGAGGGTATGTCACAGGATTTTTGTGACGATATCTTCTATGGAGATATGGGCCAGGACCCGGCTGGAATCGACGGACTTTCTAAACGATATAATACGACAAATGCCGCGAATCCTATTAGCCGACAGGTCATTGATGCCGGTGGTACCGGCGCAAACCTCACCTCCATTTGGCTTATCCAGATGGGTGATACGGCGACGAGTCTTATCTACCCTAAGGGAACGACGGCAGGTATTGAGATGAAGATGTTCCCGGACCAGGTTTTGCGCGATTCCGACGGTAAACCGTTTGAGGGAGTTCTTTCGAAGTTTAGTTGGAATTACGGTCTTTGCGTTCGCGACTATCGACGTATTGTTCGTATTGCTAATATCGATGCAGCCAAGATCAATGATATGATTCTTAACGGTCTGCCTACTTCGGCAGACTTTGCGCTGCAGCGTCAGCTTGATTATGCCGTGTCGCTTCTTCCGTCGATTACGCCGAATACATATTTTTATATGGGTCGTATTCCCTATGCGATGCGCATGATTATGGGTGGCGAAAAAGGTAACGTGAATCTCACTTTTAATTCACCTACTGGTTCGCCTCAGTCTTTTGGCACCCTGCCTATCCAGGGTATTCCTGTTCACCGGTGCGATGGTATTCTGGTTGGTGAGGACCAGGTTACGGCCGCTTAAGGAGATTAAGATGCGTGATGCAAAACTTTTGTTCCATGAAGAGGTCGCTCCTGCAACGGCTAGTCTTGAGGTTGACATGGGAGCTCGGGAACCGGGTGTTGGGGTTTGGAATTGTTATCTGAGCGCTACTTATGATATTACAGGCGCTACTGCGCCGACCGGTCCAGTTACTGTTACACTTACCACAGCTGATGAGCCGGGAGGTACCTATCGCGACGCCGGCACCGTGACTATTCCTGCAGCGAAGGCGGCATTGGGTGGGGCAATTCTCTCCACTCCCATACCTGATACCTGCGGCCGATATCTTAAGACTGCCTGGGATGGGTTGACCGGTGGTCTTATTACTGACGGTATTGACTGGGGTATTAAGGATGGTACTCCCGCTCTTGACCAGCTTCCGTATTAAGGAGTAATCATGTCATTCAAATATGAGATACTGGTTAAACGCCAAATTCTGGGCAAACTTTATCATCCCGGCGATACAATTGTTCTCGGCCAGCCTTTGGAGAAACTTGGGGCTGGGTGGGAAAAGTATCTTCGGCCTTTGTATAAAACTTCGGGAGAAGCACTTCCGGTGTGAACGGGCATGGGTAGTCAGTCGGGAGGACTGACTACCCACTGTCTTAATAGGAGTTGAGATGGAGACTCGTACTCAGGTAGCTAATAGGGCTTTGATGTTAGTGGGCCAAGCTGCGATTAAGAGCTTCGATGACGGTTCAGACCGTGCATTTTTGGTAAATCAGTTTTGGGATTTGGCCTTTAATGCTGTACTCGCGGAGCACCCATGGCATTTCGCTGTTACAGAAGCCGCGCTACCAGAGATACAGACGCGTAGAGAGAATTATTTCGGTGAACAGGAAAATGCATTTGGTGGAAAAAGTGAGTATCTTCATGCGTGGGCTTTGCCAGAAGATTTTATTAAGTTGGCAAAGATAATCGGAGACACTTATCCTAAATATGAAATTGTTATATTGAATAATCAGAGAGCTCTACTGTACAATGGGCGTAAAGTCTCTATTATATACATCACAAAGAAAGCTGGTCTCGATTATTTTACGCCGCCAGCACAGGAAGCCTTGGCTATACGACTTGCTTTGTATTTTGACCAGGTACGCAATGGTGGTGCCGCGCAGCAAAATTTAATGCAGCAATATCAGATTAGTATAAACGCAGCAATACGCCAAGAACCAGCAGCACATAGCCGCAACGGTCTTTTTATTGGGGAAATAAACCATGCCCGGCATGAATCCACAGCTTACGGTATTACGCACAAACTTCGCGAGCGGTGTTATAAGCCCGGGCATTTACAACCGTACTGACTGGAATAAACACGCAAGTTCGGTTAAGACGTTGCGTAATTTTATTGTTTCTCCTACTGGCGGTGTGCGCAAACGTCCGGGTCTACGTTTTCTTGATTATGCGCTTGATGTCACTATAGGTGGTATTCGGTATCCATCGTATCTTGTAAAATTCGAGTTCTCACTAGGTCAAACCTATGCACTTGAATTCGGCGACTATACGATGCGGTTTTGGTTGGACGACCACCTAATTATCAATCCTTTGACTAACACGCCATACCAAATTGATACCCCTTATTCTTACACTCAGATTAAAGAGGCCACATTTGCTCAATACAAAGATACGATGTTTTTTACACACTGGGATTTGCCGATACAGAAGTTGACTCGTGGTCGTTCTGACTCGCATACTAATTGGTATTGGGATCTTGTTATAGTTGAGCCCGAAGATCTAGTTCGTGCACCCGGTGGCGTTAGGCTTACTTCTAATGGGCACAATGGTGTATCGTATGCGGTAACAGCTGTGAAAAATGGACAAGAATCGCGTGGTGGTTATGGGGCTGTTGCAGCATATGATCCCGGCAGACAGAATCCTACGACGGCGCCTACAACGTCAACGGACCCATATCAACTCTTTGCCAATGTGGATGCGTGGATAAATAGGTGGCGGCCGCAATTTGGCAGCGTAGCAGGGTTTCCGTCTATACCTACTTCAGTACGTGATAAATACGAGAATGGCGCAGGTGCGCCTATACCGGTACCTTCTGAGTGGGATAACGTGTATCAGGAGTATATTATTGAAGGTGGTGCCTGGGGAGTTCTTATTTATGCAACTGAGAAAGTGGTTCGTGCTTTAGACACTCTAGGATATGTTTTAGAGGGAGGCTCGTATAGTATAACAGAGGGTGGTACTATAGACCCATCTAGTGTTACATTACAGCTAGGCGCTCCTTCTAGGTTTATACGTAGTTCTGCTTATGGTGTTATGCCACCGTATGATTATACAGAGTACTTTTGGCAATTACGGCGCAAAAGAGACGGCTTTGTAACAATAGTACCACTATTCCACGTGAAGACAATAAATCAAGCGCGGCTTGATACATCTCTAGAGGTCGATGTAGCTGCTATGCGTGCCGCAGGTATTCGGTATAGTATTCACTCTGGGGCACCTTCAAGTACAAATTCTAATATTACAATCAGTGGCCGGACAACTTTTTCTGGTGTTGGTTTTACTTCTAAACATCTTGGGATAATGCTACGTGACGGTGATTTTGGTTCAATGTTGTCCATGTCTGATATCCGGCCTATTTATGACCAGTGTATGAAGTTTATCGACGACGGCACAATTCGTGTTAATAATATCGTAGCGTGGAACGCTTCTACAGGCGCAACAGCTTATAATATCTATCGTAATATTCACGCCGATGAAAATTATACGGGTTTCTATTTGATGGCTCAGGTCCCTTCAAATAAACTAACTTGGGAAGATACGAACGTATCAGAAACAACAGCTAACCTCTCGTACTCGCCAAAAGAATCCGGGCAGTATTTCAATAGCCCAGACACCTATCCGCATGTATGTTCGTTTTTTCAGCAGCGCCTTATTGTAGGCAGTACGAAGTTTTCGCCGTTGATGCTCGGCGGGTCAACACCTGGGTTTTTTGAGGATTTTCTCGAGTCTGAGAATCCTATGGATACCACCGGTGCATGGAGATTTGAGCTTACCTCGGCGACGTCAAATCCAATTATGCATATAATTCCAATACAGGGTTTGTATATTTTGACTCAGGCAGGTGCATTCGCTTCAACACAGCAGGGTTCTATTAATAGAAGCAACGTTAATTTTAACCAGCAGGCATATAATGGGTCGTCCTCTGTTAAACCTGTACTCGTAGATAGGTCAGCGTTGTATGTACCGCTTAATAAACAGATGGTTTGTTCGCTAACGTATGACTACACTGCTAATGCTTTTGTTGACGATAATATGCTTTTTGCGGCACAAGATTTGCTTAATAACACTTCAATCGAGTCGGCTGCTTATGCCAGGCCTATTAGTTCAATAGTGTGTGTTACTCTTGCTGATGGACGCGCTCTTGCTTGTACCTACATACCGCGTCAGGAGTTTCTTGGTTGGGCAGAGATTATAACACAGGGGAGTTTTAAACAGGTTTGCCAGATAACCAATGAGCGGGGATACGACGAGTTTTACTTTGTTGTTGAACGTAACGGTCAGTTTTTTATTGAAAAGATGGAGGATACTAGACCGTTCAATAGAACGCAAGACATCTTTAGTGATAGCTGCCTAACAGGTACCTTTACTGACCCCGTAACTACTGTTACCGGACTAGAGCATCTTGAAGGTAGAGAGGTCGTCATACTCGCGGATGGCGAAGTTGTTGACCCACAGATGGTAGTTGATGGTAAAGTACAACTTACCTACCCAGCCACAGAAGTTCAGGTGGGCCTTGCCTATATCGCAGAATTGGAGACTCTTGACCTCGAACTTCAGGGCCTACCTACTATGCGTGGATTGATGCGGCACATCACGCGCGCCATAGTTGAGGTCGAGCATACATCGGACTTTGATTGGCGGTTGAATGGTGGTGAGTGGTGGCCCGCCGAACTTCTTAGAATTGACCAGCTTCAGGAGATGCCGGCACCGGTTACAAAGGACATTAGTATTGGCGGTTCTTGTGATTATGTTAATGGAACACGACTTTCGTTTAAGAGTGAGGCTCCGTTACCCTGCTCTATAAATTCTGTTGTACTGGAGGTTCAGTATGGCTAGCTTAGATTTAGCTTCCGCGTCGGTGAAAGTTTGTGACCTACAGCCACGAATTGCGAAGGTACTAAAAGATCTGATTACTGACGAACGCGGAAGGAGTATGGATAACAAGTATCTATGTGCACTTATTAACGCTTCTTCGTATATTTGGTATGATAGTAAAGATGATTTTGAGTTCATATTTGGCGTGCAACGTGTCGGGCCTTTCGCCTATAATCTTTGGATACTGTATACCGACGGTATAAAAAAGTATGCGCGAGTACTAATACGTAGCGCACGTAAGTTCGAAGACTATTTGCGTACTGTACTTGGGTCGGGTGAGTATATACTCGTGTCTGAGATACCAGCTTATTTTAAAGACGCAATTAACCTTGCCGGTCGTCTAGGTTTTGAGTTAGACAACGATTTATACGTTAAGGAGTTGGTATGACTTCCGTTTTTGGTGCAGGCATGTCAATGTTCACAGGTATGATGGGTGTTGGTATGAGTTCTTACTCTGCATATAAACAAGCAGAGGCCGAGAATTATTCACGCCAGTGGAATTCTTTGATGGCCGGCGAACAAGCCAAATTAGCTTCGGCTAAAGCGGATATTTTTAGAGGTCTTGGCACGAGTGAGAAAGCCGAAACTATTCTACAATACGATGCTCTTGCCTCTGAACAGAGGGCAGCATACTCTGCTTCTGGTGTTAATGTTAATGTCGGTTCAGCTTTAGCAATGCAACAGAATACAAAAGCTCAGGGAGTATATGAAGGGCAGAAAGCGCAATTTCAGCGCGACTTACAGGCTTGGGAAATGGATATGGAAGCCAGGTCTCATACTCTCGAAGCCAAATTTGGCATGGCCTCACAGGTAAATCCATGGGTTCCAGCTCTGACTCAGGCCATTGGTGGAACTTCTTCGGTTTATAATACCTACTCTTCATGGATGCGATAATGGCAAAGATTCCTGAGACTCCTGGTTGGAGAAATATACAGATGGGAACGGGCACTGGCAGTGTCGGTGTACCGCGTACAACACCAGCAGATTTTGGTGCTGAGAGCTGGCGTAATCTACAGAGACTCGGTAATCAGGTTACCGAGTCTAGCGTACAGATGATGCGCCAATTTATTAGGGACGACCACCAGCGTCAAGAGGACGAGGCTAAAGAAGATCTTTTGATGTATGACACGCGTCAACAGAAGCGTGTTGACGAACTAATGCAGCGTAAGACTGCCGCCGCCTTCGATACACCGGAGATGTATATAGAAGGAGCCGAGGCTGACCAAATAACACCGGAAGACGAATCGCGTCGTGAGGGCGAGTTATACAAAAGAATGTTGGCCGAAGGACGTATGCGTATTGACCAGCATAATGTGCAGCGTCTTAATCGACACGTTCTTAATGAGAGAACAAATTTGCGCGTTCAAGCCGCCGAGGCCTCGAGCGCCCGCGCAATTGAAGTTATAAAACAAGAACCTTGGCGACTTAATGAGCAGCTCAATGTTATATTTGATAATATAGATGCTCAGGTAGAAGCACAGGGGTTAAAGAGTACTATGGTAGGTAGTGGCAATACAGCCATTTATATGGCAGATTTTTATAAGCAGCAGGCGCTTACGGGTGCTGTGCAAAATGCACTCACTGCTCTTGCGACCCAGTATGGCCCAGAAGAGGCTCTTACATTTCTTCGGTCGAACGACGCACAGAGATATCGTAAGGAGCTTGGTGAGGGTAATTGGAATCGTATCTTCGGCGCTGCCGAGAAGAAACTTCAAGCGGAACAAGCTAAACAGGCGATAGACCAACTTACAGTACAGTTAGATAGCGAGATAAATAGTCGATATATGTCGGGCGAAGACCCTGCAAAAATACGAGCTGAGATGGTGCAGAAGTATGGTACTAGTCTTGGTGTCCCGGCAGTTAATGCACTCGCAAGGTCCATATTCTCCTATGACCGTCCAGAGGCAGAAAGCACAGACCATACGAGTGAGTACCGTGATTTGCTTATGGCAGGTAATGTGCCTCTTGCTACCATCGAGTGGTCTGCACAGATGCGTGGTGCTCAGGGGCTTAAAGAACTTCGGGACGCTCAAAAAGAGGTAATGACGCTTAAGGCAACTGGTGACGATTACCGTGTTCATGCCTTGTTAAATGAAGACGACAGCCCCATTGCGCAGCAGCTTAAAGCAGGTAATTATGAGGGGGCCAGGCGTACTGTTATAGGTATGCGAGAGTCGTTATCAAATGAACAGTTTAAAGATCTAAATACAGCGATCACGTCAGGGGAAAAGTCGGTCCCGGCTACAGAGTCAGAGGAATCAATTCTTAAAGCACAACTTGATAAGTACGAGCTGCAGAAAAAACTTGTGAGTGCGCAAGAAGAGTTTCGTAAGCAAGAACTTCTTGACCAAGTCATGTCTTCTCCTGACCCGCAACAGTCCGAAGCATACATGAATGCCAACTACAAACAGAAGGCGTTCATTGATAAAGAACTTGCAGCCATGCGGGCCTCGCAGTATGAATCTGACCAAAATACAATTCAGCGTAATTTCTATGCGGCAGATAGCTTGACAAATGCCGAACTTAATGCACTTATGAGTACTGAGCAGGGCATGACAGATTTGGCTCGATCTCTGGGCGGGTTTAGGTCGCAACAGTTCCAGGATCTGTGGAAAAAATCAAAAGACCCTAGTATTAAAACAACTTATACAACAAGGGCTACAACTGAAGCACGCAATGCAGTAAGAGCCGCAGCTTCAAAACATGGCTCAGTCATAACGAATCGCGAGATGCAGGAACTTGGTCCGATAATTGACGATAGTGTCACTGAGGTATTTAATGATTATCAAGAGTCTCATAACCTTGAGTCTCCTGCCATGATACCGCCGTCGACTCGTAGGACTTTGATTAATGGAGTGGTTTATAAGACACTAAATAATCGTGCCGGTCTTGTAATGGAAGCTTCCGGTACAAGCGTGGACGAGGAAGAGCTTCGTCTACTTTACCCAGAGATAGTTGAACAAAGTATCCGTGTCTCGACACCCGACATTGTTAGAGCAGCCACACAGACAGGACGCGAGATACGCGGCCTAGAGCCACTACCTGATGAGGAATTCGAAGCAGTGCCGCCGGTTTGGACGTTCAAAGAGGACCGTGCAAGCGGCATATCAACTTGGGTTCAGGAAAATATACCGTATGGTCCAGGTATTCAGGGTGATTCTGCTGTTAAACGTATTTCGGGATACGCAATGAAAGAGCCAGACCGCGGTAGGCTTTGTTTCTTCCCTGAATTTAATTCGTTTGCTTTATACGACAATGCCGGTCGAATGCTGATTGAATTTGATCGGAATGGAAATCCTAAAAATGTCCGCTAATCCGTTTTTTAATTTGAATAGTACTGAAGAATCGACGACTAGTCCGTTGATGTCCACAATGTATTCTGGCGAGATTACGCCAAATCTAAGCGACATCCACGAACGTGCTGGCGTGGGCGGCTATAATCGTCTTGCTGAAATTAATAATCAATTCCGTGGCATGGACGATTTTGATAAACTTAACACAATGAAGCAGCTTGGTTATGAAACTCAGACTGAGCAGGCGCTACGCGCCAGGATTGACCCCCTACCATTTGACCGGCTTAGTGCAGAGACTGCCAGTGTAATAATAGGTCTTGAGCCCGGTTCTGACGAACAACGTGCGTATGTCGAGTGGTTTAATGGCAGCCAGTCAGATGAAGTAGAGAAGGCTAAAGTTCGTACTGACTACTACGACCGTATACAACAGAACAAATTCAAGATTGATTCTGCTCTTCTGGCACAAGCAAAAGACCCGATTCCTGTTCTAAAGCTGCAGGAGAAGATGCGGGACCTTGACAAATGGTATTATCGGTATCCCGGTATACTTCTTGACACTGGCGCAGAGACTGTTGTTAACGCCGCTAAAGGTGGATTTCAGGCTGGACTCACCGGAATGTATGCAGCAAGTAGACTTGCGGACGAGGCTTATGGTTTTGTTAACGGTGTTAATTATCGTAGTGGTTTGACAGATGAAATCGACCGTACGATAAAGCAAATTGACCGTATCGAATATCAATCTCTCCCCATAGTAAAGGACGGGTTTGTTGATAATCAGTTGGGAGCGCTTGCCAATGTCGGTGCTATGATAGCAACAAATGTACTGGGAGGCTCACGCGCGGCTATTGCGGCGTCGGTTGGACTGGCCTCGAATGAAACAATGGCACGTACACCGAACATGTCGACAGATGAACGTGTTGGTCTTGTATCGACACTAGGTGCCGCGAACGCGGCGTTGAACTTCCTTAGTCTTGATAGATATGCACAATCACTGAATCTGGGCGGACCTGTCGCAAACTTCCTGGCGCAGGCTGGTATATCAGCTCTCTCTGAAGGTACCGAGGAGGCCCTTCAAGAGGCCTCAATGGAACTTGCGACGATGGCCGATGAGCAAGCTGCCGGTCGTAGTACGGAATTCAACTGGTCTAATGTCGCCTCTGCCGGTGGTTACGGCGTGTCAACCTCCGCGCTCATATCGTCGCTTGGGTTTGGCGGAGCTTATGGTCGCCGTCGCGCAAACCAGAAACTCATGCAAATGGTGACTTCGACTGAACCCGAGGTTCTTAATATCATAAAAAGCAAGGATATACCTGAAACTAGTAAGTCTGATATTATCAGAGGAGTTCTTGGCGAGTATGGTAAAGCACAGTCCTATGTTGACGCCGAAGCCGTAGTCGAACTGGGTGACGAGGCTGTACGTCAGCTCGCGCAGGAGACCGGAATCCGCGAGAGTGATATTAGAGCTGCCGCAGTGGCAGGTCAGTCCATTGAGGCAAACGCAGCGGACATATTTACAGCTAGTTTGAAGTTTATGCTTAGTGAAGACCCCTCCTACGGTGGTATATACGAAGTCGGAGAAGCACCGACCGTCGAGGCCATGGCCGTAGAAGATACTACAACCGAGTCTGACATAGTCGAGGAACTTGTAAAACCCGAAGTTGATTATAAAGTTCAGGCACAGAAGCTTATGGCTCTCCGTGCCCGTAAAGCACGTAGGTCTATGACACTGAGCAACCAAACTGACCTTGATAAACTTGGTGAACTTTTTGATCTTGCTGAACAAGCAGACGAGACAAGACTTCTCGCAGAGCGGGTTGCAAATGGCGAAGCAACTCCACAGGAGCAGGAACGCCTAGCTCGTGCTAATATTTCTGTGGACGAAACCGCAGACCCAGAACTTGCTGATAGTATTTTGTTTGCCGGTAGTCTTGCAAAAGACGTTGAAGACGGTACGCGTGATGTGGATACGCTCACTGAACAAGAGCGCGAGGCTGTACGTATTTTTGTTTCTGATAAGAATCAAATGCTTGCATATATGCAGGCTATGACTGACGCGTATACGAGTTTGCAGGCATCTAAAGGTCAGGTTGAGCTTACCAGTGATACGGTTGCACTTACTGAAGCTGAAATTGACGAAATTATAGCAGATATTCCTGAGGACGAAATTGGTGCAGACGGTCTTCCCGCACGCCTCGCAGCACTTGAGTACGCTAAGAACGAGAAAGCAAAACGTCTCGGTATTAAGCTTGAGGAGGTTGCAACGCTGCTTCCAAAACGCGGAAGACGCAAAGCCAATAAACTTAAAGGAGACGTTTCTTATGACGCGCAAGGGGGTGTACAAGAGCCTGGGCGGCCCAATCAACAAGGGACTCGTAAAAAAGCAAAGCCAAAAATTGCCAGGCTTGATAGTCAGAATGGGGCGACCACGGGCGACTCGGTCAAGCCGGTGGTTAGCCTAAAGGTTAAGCATAAGATTAAGCAGGCTGTTAAAGCTTTTGTTGGCGACGAGAAGAAAACTATACACGGTCTTATGCGTGCTACACCTGAGTCCCAGTCAGTGTCAGCTATAAAGATTAACGCAGAGTTCATTAAGTCGTTTCTTAAGGACACTCAGCAGATTGAGCAGATTAATGAACTAGATAGTCTCAATATAATTAAGAGAATTCGTAATGACTTGACGCAATCACTAGATGGTAATGAGCAGCAGGTGTCGCGTGCTATGCAGCTCTTTAAATCAATGGTCGTTAACTTTGCAGAGAGGAATAATCTTTCGCCCGAGCAGTATGTGTCCTCATTCTATGTACAGACGGTATTGAATAAGTCTGTGACTGGACCAATTATTGACTCGGTTACGGCTGTCAATAATGTTATAGCAAATGAGAAATTTAAAGAGTTGGGTAAAGTCGCACGCAGGCTTGAGTCATCGGGAGTAGTAATAGATAACTCTACAACACAAGATAGGTTGGCAAGTCGTATAACAACACCAGACGGCATGACGACACCCACAGGCGAACGGGTTCAATTTATTTGGTCAGACGGTTTTCTCAATGACATTGACTCTAATTTTATTACCATTATTCCAGAAGTTATAAGTCATGGTATACGTTCAAAACGTCGAAATCGTGTTTCTTACTCAACGCCGCAGTTTCGTGTTCAGCTTGCTGAATTTAGTAAAGGGGTATATACAGTTCTCGGTGTTACTGAGATATCTCAGCAAGTTAGTGCTGACGTGCCGATAGAATCTGTCGCGTCCATGATGAAACGGTCGACACTCGGCGGAGTGTACCGTGCCGCGCTTGAGTCATTTCTCACTGATATTGTGTCGTCTGGCCAGCAACTTGGGGACCTTAATTCGTATGAAAAAATAACTCGTAACGCAATAGATGTGTCTAACGCGCTTTCACAGCGTGTTCAACAGGTTAAAGAGGTTACTGATAACCTCACTAATAATCTATCTCCACAATTTCTTAAAACTTTGGGTGTACCAGAGAGTGTTGATATTAAGAATTTTGTCGACGACCTTCTACAGCGTGCAGAGTCGTTTAAATTCTTCTATACGAATCCTGACATTGTGGACTTTCTAAACAATCTCGTGACCCGTAACCAGATATTTAATGCGGGCAATACTAACCCTGACGGTTTGACGTATGGTGATTGGCTCAGTGCCGCACAACGTGGAGATTATATTAGTACTGTTCGTGCCATAAAAAAGATAAATGACGGGACCGAGAAACAGCCGTTTAGTTCTTTTGTTAATTTTACAAACGGATATGATCGCAACATCGTGGCCAATGGTGTACGCCAGTATTACGAAACAGCTTTCGCTAACGCTCTTCCACGCACTTGGTTGAAAGCGCGTAGGGACGCAGCTATTACCGCGTTTAAAGCAGGGTACGAGAGTTCAGGATTTAGCGGGTACGTTACAGCCTTTTCCGAGTATTCAGCATTTATGCTTAATACTGACCCGAGGTTTTTTGCTGAGGTAGCGTTTAGAAGCGACAATCTAGGCGACGCACATGGCAGGTATACGTATAGCGGTAGTATAATATCAATAGATCGTAGTATGGTAGCACGAGCTGCCACGGGCGACACCGAAATATTTAATACAATGGCACACGAGTTTAATCACCATATAATGTTTAAGGTGGCGTCGGCAGGATATTCACTAGATAAGACCAGTCTTGGATTTTTCTATGATACTATTTTTAACAAGACTACCGGTGGTAAGGCGTGGGAGCCCGGGTTTGGCCTGATGAAACTTTTTACGAATCCTGAAACAGACGCCGCCGATGCTTTGCAAGCCTACTTGAATACTCCGGCTGAACAGACTGCATATTTGGCACAGAGTGTTTTTGCCGAAAAAGCTGACATGCCCGAGATTATAGACACAATAGCAACTGAGTACGGTGTGGCACCAGCTGCAGAGATTTTTAATGATCCTACCTTGCGTAATGACTTCAGTGTAATTCAAGATTTGTTTACGTCTCTTACCCAGCCAGAGCTTATTCAACTCCTTGCGGATAACACGCAGTACCAGAAAACTCTCGGCAGTATTACAAAGCTGTATCCGCGGTCATACACTATTCAGCTGAACGCGGGTAAGTTTAACTACTCGACGCTCCCGCATGAGTTCTTTCATATGTGGATTGACCTCGCGAAGACTGATGCTCCGGATCTTTGGACTGAACTTGATAGGTCAGTTGGAGGAGCATTGTCGCGTACCGCACAGACTGAGGGCGAGATAGCATCTAAAATAGCTGCCGAAGAAAAGATAGTCCGTCAGTTCGAGTACTACCTTCTCGGAGGTAAAGCTCCGTCAAGGTATTTACGCAATACTTTCGACGCTTATAGTAGATGGCTTACCGGAGTGTACGCGGATAAGATAGAGAAAGACGTTACCGTTCCCAATGATCTAAAAAGAGTTTTTGATCGTTTTGTCGCAAGTGAGAATTCTATACGCGTCGCGGAACAGTATGCGGGTATTGAGAAGACTTTCCTTAATACTCTTACACCGGATAATAAAAGAGCTAGGCAGGTCGCCCAAACTGAGGAGAAAGCTCGGCTTTCTGCGCGAGACAAACAACGGCAGAAAATTATTGGATCGTATATGAAACTTTCGGGCGAGTTCGATAAGTTGAAATCGACCGCACGTAATACCGTCGGTCTTGACCCAGTTAATACTTTGGCTGAAGAGGCTGTCACGGCAGGTTTTGTCAGCCGGCGTAGACTCTATGACGAGAAGATACCAGCTAGCGAGGTTGTTACAAAGGATAACGAAGACGCTTTTCTTGAGATGCTGGTCGATTGGAGAAACGATAACAATAGTGATGTTGAATCTATAGAAGAAGCCATCACTTTAATAAGACAGAAAGGTCTTGTATCCGATCAGGTTTCCGCAGAGGTTGAACGTCTTAAGACAGAACGCATGGCCGCCGTCATGGATAGTCTTGGTGGTACCGACCTCATGTCTGACGAAGCAGTTTTCTCGAGTGATTTGACCGTATACCTTGATAAATTGCAGGAGGCCGTTGAGGGCGAAAAGCAGAACCTCGGTAATCGTATGCTTTCTGCCGCACTTGCTGCATCTGCCCGTACCAAGGCTGACACTGATTTTGGTAAACTTACGCTTAACGATGCTAAAAAGTATAGGCAATATGTTAGCGATATGCGTAAAAATCTTATAGCGTATAGGAACGCGGCCAACAAGAAAGATTACGAGTCTGCATCCAAGTTTCTTACGCTCTCCCGTATGGCTCAGCATAAGATTAACAATTCGATTTCGCTCCGTGACCGTATAACGTCGGTTAAAAATGACTGGGGTAAGCATGCGCCAAAGCGTCTCGGCAAGATAAGACTCGAACACGGTGATAATATCGTGGCTATCCTTAAGACATACAGAATAAATGAGAGGATTCTCCCTAGTACATTACAACCGTGGACTGAACTCAAGCTGCCCATGGCCGATGATAATGGCTTGACCGATATGCTTATGGCTTTGCAGGATGTAGTGCCCGCAGATATTAAACGTCTTGAAGTCCGCTCGGAGGTTAAATCTATCGAGGACCTTACGGTTGATGAATTTAACCGCGTCGTTGATGCTATAACGGTTATTGAGAAGGCCGGCACAATATCTCTTAATGTTCTTAAACAAGCGAACTATGAGTCAGCAAAAGAGATGCGCGATGACATGTTGCGCACGCTTGATACGGTCAAGACCCGCGAGGCTTTAGATTATAACAAAACTAAAGGCGTTAAAGGTCTTATCCGTAGATTTATAGATAAAGCTGGAACATACGGTATACTCAATGAGTTTATCTTCTCTAAAGCGGATGGGTTTACAGATATCTCTGGCGGGGGTTTTGGGCCACACAGGTCTATGTTTTTTGCTGCACGTGAGGCTACGGCTGCGGCTGAGCGTATGATGGAACTCTATCAGGGAAAACTGGATGTTATACTTAAAGACTTTTATTCCAGTTTTACAAAGCATTTTGACGCGAACAATTATGGTGAACTTCCGCAAAAGATAGCTATGCAGCACGGTCAAAAACAGTGGACGCCTGAACTCGTGTTAATGACGTCCCTCAATACAGGTAACGTCGGTAACTTGCAGTCTCTCACTGAGGGTTATGAGCTCAGTACAGATCAAGTACAGGATTTAATGAATAATTTTACAGCCGACGAATTGAAAATGATTCAAGGTATTTGGGACGTTCTGGAAGAGCTGTATCAACCGTCAGTGGATACTTGGTATGATATATCCGGTTTGCGTCCAAAACGCGTTGATGCCGTACCGATGGAATATGAGCACGGTTCGGTACGCGGAGGTTATTTCCCGCTTGTATTCGAGTCTACCAATGGACGAGGTTCTGAATTCTTCAAGGTACTCTTTCCAAGTATAGATAGTAATCCTTCTTACATGCAGGACCGTGCAAAGAGTCGTAGCAAACCCCCGCGCTTGGATACTTCTGTACTGGCTAATCATATCTACTCTGCGACACGACTTATCAGTTCTGGTCGCGTAATGGATACAATTAGTAAGGTCGTTAGTGATCGAGCTTGGAGTCAGAAATTTATTTCTAAGTTTGGACGTGACCGTTATAATGATGTTCTTCAACATTTTGGTATGATGGCTAATCCTCACTCTATTTATTCTGCGCAATCGACATTTGGCGGTAGCATACTTGACTGGGTCAGATCTAACGCGATTACGGCTACACTTGGTTTTAGGTTCTGGTCTGGCCTCAAACAACGTACGGACCTTCTTAATGTTGCGAATGTTATGGTGCAGCAGAACAGAACATCGGCTGGCGAGTCATTTAAAACTTTGGCAAAGTCTGCTTACAGCCTTGGCGTACGCGGTAATATCGGTCTGCTTGACCTCGCCTCGTATAATCAAAATGGCGAGATTATCGTCAATGGGCGCGTTACGAAATTTGAAGACCTCGACAATATACAGGTAGTATACCTCAAGTCTGATTCTGCAAGAGCCCGTGACCAGCGTGTTGATATGAATCTTCGTCATCAACTCAAAGCTATGGTTGGTGAGAAACGTACTATTCGAATGTTTGGTCGTGATATTAGTTGGGATGATGTTCATAATTCATTCTTTGCTTGGCTCCGTATGAATGACCGTGCCGCGTACTCTACTGCATGGCTTGCACAGTACGGTTTGGCCAAAGAAGGCAAAGGTAGTTTTGATATTACAGGTATGAAAGAGGACCAGATAGAACGCCTTGCAGTACGAGACGCGGATGCCGTTGCTACGACCATGGCGTCTAGTGCTATTGCTGACCAGATAGCAGGTCAGCGAGATCCTACTCTCAGGCTTTTTAGCTCTTTCATATCTGGTCAAGTTCGGCGTGGTTCAAGAATGTGGCAAGCTGTTGAAGCGTTTAGGGCCGGACAAATAACGGCAAAACATATGCTTGGTAACCTTGCGGTCGAGGTTTATGGTCGAGTCATTACTACAACGGTCGCTGCTTACGCTGCCAGGAGTCTTTGGAACAAGTACATTACAGGTGAAGACGATGAAGAAGAAGTGAACGTTAAGGACCTGGCTAAAGGACTGCTAACTGAGCCGGTATGGGCTATGATGGACTCTGTTCCCATTGCTTCGTCCATAGCAGGTTATGCGCGTGGTTATGGTAGAACCGTTATTAGTACGCCTGGCCAACAGGCACTTGACACCGCTGTCTATGACTTTAAACGTGGGTATAAGAAACTTCAAGAGGGCGATATGTGGGAAGCTTTAAAGAGTACAACGTATGGCGCGTCCTACTTCGTCCGTATACCGGTACGTGCACCGGCAAAGGACATGGGTAAGTTGCTAGAGTATCTTGGGTTTATGGAGGAAAACAATGGCCGTCGATAAGCAGTACCAGGAACTCCAGTATGACATAATACGGGGTACTTATAATTTTGGTATACCGTGGCCGCTGCACGAACAAGACGATATTGTTGTTCGTGTCACTACGCCCACTGGAGATGTTATACCGGTACCCATAGCAGAGTATGTTTTGTCTCCCGATAGTTCTACACTTACTCTTATGCGTGAGGCTGTTGACTCCTACTATTATGGGCAAGTTCTTTTTATAGCACGGTATACTAACAGAACACAAGAGCTTCATCTCAATGAACGTGCTCCTATCCACCCGTCTGCGTTGGAAACTACGCTTGACCGGCTAGAGTACCAGATTCAAGAGCTTGACGATACGTCAGTATCACAAGAGGATTTGCAAAATGCCGTCGAGATACTGGAAGAGGCGGACGCGGAACTTTCCGCACGTATAGATGCTGAATCAGCTATACGTGCACAAGAAGACGCCTCTATTCGTCAAGCTATAGCCGACGAGGATGCAGCAATAAGAGCAGACCTCGCTACTGAGCGTGACGAGCGTATTGCCGGTGACCTTGACAACCGTACTAGACTTGATACTGAGATAACGAATAGAATTAACGGTGATAATAACCTTCAATCACAGGTTAATATTATTAACAATCGTGTTGACGATCTTAGTCGTCTTGGCCGTAACCTCGGTACTGTGGCAAAGATTAGTGACCTGCCTCAGCCGGCACCGCCTGAATCAACACCCGGCGATTTTGTTATCGTTACTGAAGGCCCTAATACGGTATATAATCCTGATGGTTCGGTGGAGCAGTATATCCCTGCCCAGTATATTATTGATGCAATAGCACAAGACGGCATGATTACGTGGCGTTGGGTTATGGACATGGACCCTAATATATCTAACAAAATAGACAAGGTACCGACGGCTCTGCAAGGTAATCTTGCGGAGTTTGACGGCGGTGGCGAAGTAGTAGATAGCGGTCTTGCTTCAAGCAGAGTTGTGCTTCGCCCTATAGACGGTGTTGTCGGTGAGTTCGTAGCTCTTACTGATACTGGCGAACTTACAACAACCGGTTTGTCGGTCGATACGATAATGCACCGTGTTAATCCGGTTACTAGTGGCGACGTGGCGGTTCTTACTGACTCCGGACAGGTTGCCGATAGTGGTACAAATATAAATCAATTTATGCGTCTTGCCTCGCCAGCAGCCGAAGGTAATATTCTTTTGACCACAAGTCTTGGTCAAGCATACGATTCTGGAATTGATATAGGCTCGCTTAGTGGAGACCTTTCATTGCCACTTACCGGTGGTACCATGTCAGGTAATATCGACATGGATACTCATGCTATCACAAATCTTGCAGACCCGGTTATAGGTGGTGACGCTGTAAATCTAAAAACTTTACTGGCAAAAGTACTTCCGTCAGTGCCAACAGATGGCGAGGTTTATGGCGCGACGGTCGATGAAAACGGTCTACCGGTATGGCAGAATGTTGATGATGGAAAGCGTAATGACGTAACACTCACTGTATATACGCAACCTGAGCTTGCTGATACGTGGGTAGTTGACCACGGCATGGGCATAAAAATTCCGTATATACGAGTTTATAATGACGAAGGTAATATTATTCGTCCAATGGTAGACCTCGAAGCATCAACAGTCGATTCAGTTACGCTTAAGTTTTATGAACCTATTACCGGTATAGTTTATCTTTTTGCTGGGTTTGAAGGCTTGTATGTCGAAAATTTTGATTCAGCCCAAGTATGGCAGGTAAACCATAATCTTGCTTCCACGGCCATTATTGTTGACGTAGTTGATACTGAGTACAATGAGGTTGTGCCTGACATAAAGATATTGAACAGTAACTCTATACAACTTACATTTTATGCACCAGTAAAGGGTACGGTCTCTGTATTCGCAAGTAAGTCAGAGCAGGGCTCCTCTGATATATTTGCCGCTGTTCCTCACCCCGCACTCGCTGCGACTTGGGATGTTGCTCATGGCCTTGGTACAGAACACACACTTGTTCAGGTTTATGACCACGCTGGCGTACGCCATGAACCTATTAATCCTATTCTGATTGATTTGAATACTATTAGGCTCACGTTTCGCAGCGCTATAGCCGGTACTGCGTATGTTTATGCTTCACGTAGAGCTACTGGTTCTGGTACGCTACCCGGTCCTGGTAGTAGTGACGCGTTTCCATCTCTTACCGATAGTATATCAATGCCCTCGGCTTCTGGAAGTACCTACATTGCGCCTGATAATGGTTGGGTTCAGGTACAAGGTACGTCAACTACAACATCCGCTTGGGGTCTTATATCTGCAGGTCAGTTGCAAATCGCAAGGAGCACTCCTACGGCAGGAATACCGATTGCTGATTTTCTTCCAGTAACGAAGGGCACTACTGTTACAATAGCTTATAGTGGAATGGATATCACGGCGTTTAATTTTGTTCCGACAGAGGGGTAACCTATGAAATACCGAAATGTTCTTCCCTATCCTCAACTTGCTTGTGTGGCGGGTACTGTTTATTCGTATAATGGATCACTTTGGAGATGCCTACAAAGTACAAGCGCAGTTGTACCTCCACTTAACGTTGAACCAGGTACGGATACTGCGTTTTGGGAGCAGCATCCTATTGACTGTGCACACTGCGCATATGTCACTGGTATGCAATCCAATCAAGGCACTGTGTTTACTATGTGTGTACTAAGTGAACTATTTAGTCTTGAATCTACCGGTGAAACACTTGTAGGCTGCGAAATGTACAACCCGAATTTTCAACCGGATGATACACTTGGCGTTCCTATCCGAGTACTGGCGTCTCTAAAGGAAGTGACGTATACGGTTGAAGATACTACGTATCAGATGGGAATTGATATCCCGCATGTACAGGCACCCTCGGGAGACATCCCTCTTACACCAATGACAGAGTCTGTAAAGCACGCACAGAACGACGTGGGATACTGGGGATACTTGCTACAGGTAATGAATCAGCTGACCGCAACGCAGGCCTTGAATACGAAACTACAGACACGACTTATTAATCTTGAAGCGCGCGTAGCCACACTTGAAAGCATACCTCCACCAGAGCCTGAACCTGTTTACGATATGGCCGGAGGTATTACTCTCCATACGCCAGCACTGCTCGGTCTACTTGGTATTGAGATAGGCGGCGTCGACGAGATAGGAAGCGGGTGGCCCGCACCGTCGGACGGCATACTAGTCGTTGACGGTGCTACGACTATCGGACTTCTTACGCCAATTTGGATTGCCATTAATGGTGTTAAAGCAGACCCGTCTGGAACAGTCGTGCTACAAATTCTCGGAGACGGCGATAACGCCGAGATTGCTGTTAGAACTGGAGACATTGTTACGCAGTCTGGTATGGGTAACATTACTTTCTATAGGAGAATATCATGAATCCTGTATGCTATGCTGGAGAAGAATGGTGGCTAGAGGATTTGCCAGAGGATTGGAAGCACCGTTATGCTCATATACCGGAGACCTATAATGACTACCTGTAGAAACTGTCTATATAAAGTTTTTAAAGCTGATTGGCCGTCTGCATTGGGTTGGATACTTACACTCGTAATAGCTTGGCGGTATATGGGTATCACAATGTGCGAAGTTATATTTAGAGTCTGTGGTATAGAAGATATTGTGCTTCTCCGTAGTGACGCCAGCCATATCTTCGCATTGGTGTCCACTTTAATTAGCATGGCGGGTATGAAAACATACGAGAGAGTGAAAGGAGCTAATGGTGAGCAGCCAACCAGATGACGTACTTGTTGATGAAGTCTGGCACGTACAAATACAAATGCTCGAGCCTGTTGAAGAACCGCTTCACGTAACAACTAAGCAGTACGTCGACGCCGGTGATGCAAATACTCTTAAGTACTCTGCTGATGGTAACGTTCACATACCGGCTGGCGTGTCTTTACAAGCCAAACTTTCTAACGGCTCGCTTGTCGACGTACTAAAGACTGATACTAATGGTAATGCGAGTCTTGGTGACCGAGTCCATGAACTTAACTTGTATTCTTCTGCGCGTCCTACCGTTACAAGAGGTAACGGTACTGCTGAAGGCTTGGTACTCCAAACAGACATGGGCGCGTATGCTACCGAAGCTGAGGTCGAGGCTGTACTGGTTACTAAAGCTGACCTTGTCTCCGGCGTCGTGCCGGATTCACAGCTACCATCATCAGTTAAAGTTAACAATTGGGTTGTCACTACTGGTCAAGCAGGGCTAACAGTACTCTCCTCTGCTACCGTGAATGATAGGGCGTTTGTAAGTGGCGACCCTGTTGAAGAAAATAACGGCACGTATTATCTTATAGCGCTCCCACCCACAGTTTTATCTAATTGGCAGATAGCTTCGGTGGGTACTAGTGGAGGTATTGCTACGGTTAACGGGCAGGTCGGGCCCGCCGTTGTTGTAGACCTCCCGAATTTTCCATTGGTACAAGCAGCGCTTAACGAGAAAGCTCAGACTGCTTCACTTACATTGTATGCTCCAATTAACTCGCCTACGTTCACTGGTACTCCGGCTACTACGACACCGGCCGCAGGCGATGCCAGTACTCGTATACCTAATACGGCTTGGGTTAATGACAAGATGATATCTAACCTAAGCCTTACTAGCCCCAATCCCAATGGTACCGCCGCTTCAGGTTCTAGCACTCTTGTATCCCGTGCGGACCATGTACACCCACACACAAATGCCGGTTCGGCTACTACTACTACTGCCGGTACTGCAGGTATAGTGGCACTTGCACCAGACAATGATAGTACTTCTAGAAATCGTGCGGCTACGCCTGCTGGTGTCGCTGCTCAGATAGCGGCTGGCGGTGCTCTTGTTAGGCGTACAGGAACACTTACTACTTCATGGAGTGGATCTGCGACAAACGGATGGACACAGACAGTTTCAATAGCAAATAAAGTAACTGGTATTGTTGGCCCGCCGTCTACTTTAACTAATGCACAGTACGACGCTTACGTAGCAGCGGGGATAAGAGTTTCAGCAAGAACGGATACGTCATTGACATTCACGGCTCAGAGTGAGAAACCGGTGATTCAACTTCCGTTTGAGTATATTGGAGTACAGTGATGATTAGTAGATTTCCAATTAAATATAAACAATATATAGACGCAATAGAATTATATCAAGTCGGTCAATATTGGTATAATGGATCGGTATCTACTTTTCGTGCTCCAGGAATTTATAGGGCGAATGTTAGTTATACGGTGTCAAGAATATCAATTGCTATTGAGTCTTCGTCTTCGATATCAGGCATATGGTGGGATGATAAGTCACCAAGTAGCAAACATAATTTTTCACGGATGGATTTTACCAATATCTTCCCAAATCCAATAACCGCTGGACTAGTAATAATGTATAATCCGCCAATAGGGTCTAAAATATTAATACAGATTGATAGTCTGTCATCTTATTTTCAAGTTACCAATATATAAACATAAAATTAAACTTCACCGTATGTTTTTGTCTTTATACTAGGAGGTACAAAATGAAAAAACTCTTTCTAACATTTCTACTTCTCGCATCGACGACAATGGCGGCGGATGAAATCTGGCACACCCAAATCCAGATGCTTCCGCCGCCGACGAATCCGAATCATGTGACAACAAAGACGTATGTCGATACCAAGGACGCGGAAAATATCAAGTACGACGAGGACGGTAATATCACCTACCCTGAAGGCTTGGCTCTCCGCGCAGAGGCGGCAGATGGTACGAAGCATAACGTACTTGCTACAGACACGAATGGCAACGCTGTTATCGGCGACAGTAGCCACGAGTTTAATATCTACTCGTCTACCATGCCTACTATCAAAGTAGGCGGAGGTGTATCAAGTGCTATCGTTACACAGAATGGTCTCGCTGCGTATGCTACAGAGGCATACGTCGATTCTGCAGATGCACTTAAAGCCAACCTTGTGTCCGGTGTCGTTCCAGACTCCGAACTCCCGGCACACGTCATTGTTAGAAACTGGGGACCTGTTGCTTCAGATACAAACCTCGTGACTTTGATGGATGCAACAGTTAATGACCGGGCGTTCGTTGGTACAGCCGACCCGTACGATACATACTACCTCCTCACTCTTCCGCCGACTACACGATCAAATTGGGTTCAAGCGTCGGGGTCGACGCCGAGCGGTATTCAAACTATCAACTCTCTTACCGGGCCTAATGTCACGCTTGACCTTGCTAACCTCCCTATCGTGCAATCTGTGCTAGATGACAAAGCAAATTCTTCCGACCTGACTACATATGCGCCACTTAATAGTCCAGCTATTACTGGTGAACCTACTATTCCAACCCCGCCGTCCTCTGCCGTTGGTCAGCGTATAGTTAATGCTGAATGGGTACGGAGTTTCCTAACGTCTAACTTAAGTCTAACAAATCCGTTGATGGATGGAGCTGCCAATCCAGGTGTTTCGACGTCGGTATCACGGTCTGACCACGTGCACCCGACAGACACGACGCGGGCGAGCACGGCGCAGGCCGGGGCGGCGACGACCACG
>QMCD01000340.1_pt1 | contig 33055 bp, 26 predicted proteins | sample 1821841 | NCBI WGS metagenome assembly QMCD01 (sample SAMN01991225, study PRJNA193472) | Termite gut metagenome, whole genome shotgun sequencing project. | isolation source: worker | host: Macrotermes natalensis
AATCGGCTGTGAGCGAGGGTGGTTGGGAGCATGGGGAGCAGGCTTCAGTTATCGCTGCTTATAAATTATCGCTATTAAGTAATTACCCCAACTTGCTGGCTTTGTCAAATTTTTCCCAAGAATAATTTAGAAATAAATACGGTTTCCGAACAGTGTAGCGCAACCGTTGGGCTTCCGGAAGGGAGCGATTCACATGGTGAGCGCCTGGCTGTCCAGAAACAGGATGGAGCTTGGTCAGTTGAAGGTGGAGGAGAAGTCCAACGAGATTACGGCCATTTCGGCATTGTTGCGTATGTTGGAGCTCAAAGGCGCGCTGGGTCACTATTGACGCCATGGGCTGCCAGAAGGAAATCGCCGACTGCGTAATCAAGCAGGGAGCCGACTACGTGTTGGCGGTGAAAGACAACCAGCCGACCTTGGTCGAAGACGTCAAACTTGCCTTTAAGCAGGCGTCAGCCGAAGTGTTATATTCCACCGAGACGGTGGACGAAGGTCATGGTCGGGTGGAGGTGCGCGAGTATTGTCAATGTCTCGACCTTTCCTCGTTGCGCATGCGCCTTGAATGGAGGGGTTTGCGAAGTCTGTGCAAGGTGGTGAGCTATCGCTTCACGAGCGATGGCGAGAAGAGTGCGGAGACTCGCTATTACATCAGCAGCCTTGGAGCGGGCGTCAAGCGCCTTGCCTCCGCAATCCGACCGTGCCTATTCGCATCGCAACGCCTCTTTGGGAAAGGTGTAGTCGTACCGACTCCATGCGCCCAGTATTTCTTCGGGAGTCATCAGCGGGGAATTTTCAGTTGTCATCATGGCGCTACTCCAGCATGGGGCACGTGTGATCATCATGTAACAGGAGGTAGCCGGAGACATTTACATCTACACCAACGGCGACATTGTTGTGGAGACGGTGTAGACTCACAATAAAAACCGAATCCGCCAATTCATTCACGTGTTTTCCGCTCAAGCAGATATTGATAAGTACTTTCCGGAACAAGGGCTTGGATAGTTGCAAAATCTGAACGTTCATAACGCTCGCGCACTCTCGACGCACTGACGGGTTCGCCCCCTTGTTCCATGCGCTCGTATTTTTGGACAGCGACGCCGTACCTGGGGAGAGTCTCCTCCATGGCTTGATTATACTGTCGAGTGATGAGACATAACGGTTCTTCCCCGACAAATCGTTTGGCAATGCCAAGAGCAGGGCAAATCACCTCGCCATACGTTTGCAAATCCTTGGATGCGTCAATGGTTATCGCGTTTCTTTCCTCTTTCGTGAAGTACTCGGGAAGTGTTTCGTCCGAGAGGATGAAGGTTCCGCTGGGCAAAACCGTGACCTTTTTCAAATCTTCGGTTCCCCTTTTCACCATTTCCAGTCGTTCCTCAAACCGGAAAAATGATTTATCTTCCTGCACTACGAAAACGAAGAGGTGATCACACTGTTTGGACGCACTCTCTATCAGGTATCTGTGTCCATTGGTGAAGGGATTGCAATTCATGACAATCGATCCGACTGCCTCGTTTCCCGGCCGCCGGTATTGCGCCAGCATGGTCAAATATTCGTTCAATTCAGGATGCGAATTCCTTGCCGCGACACGTCCGGCATTGGTATGGGCCTTCGCAGATGATACCTTCGGCGAATAATCGATTTCCTTTTTTGCAACTCCTTCCGATCCGGAAATTTCCCCCGCAATAATATCATATACCCTGTCCGCCACCAATTCGCATCCCCTGTGCGTCGGGTGCAAATAGGTGGCAATGACATCACCCTCGAACTTATGGGGACGTTGGAAGACGGAGGCAACATCGTAAAAGTGAATCAGAGGGTGAGTATGAGCGTAGAAATCACTCAAAGCCTGGCCGCAAATGAACCTCGTCATAACAACAACATGGCTGCCGGGATGCAGGTGCGTGTTGAGTATCCTTTGACAATGGATTTTCGGATAATAGCGGCATAACGCATGGTTCTCGACTTTATATGCTTTTCCGTCAGGACTCCGCGCATTTAGCAATTTCTGAACCTGGCTGGGAATGGTTAACCTGTCCTCCGTGGGAAAGCCGGCAGTGACGCAACAACCGAAAAAATACACCTTCGCATCATAGACGTCCGGATTGCAATGTGTTACCCTGCACCCGTTCACTACATTCACATACTTCCCCGTTGTATCGGCCAATACTTGATATTGATCATTCCCATACCCCCTGGAAACATGCGGCGGAACCTGGAATACCGATTTTATGTATTCCGGGGAACAATATGGCAAATCATCATACAAATGCTCAAAAGTGGAAAAATAAGCGTCGGGATTGGTGTTCCATGGCCAGGTTTGAACGAGTCGCACAGCCTTTTCCCAGACAGACGGATTGGAAATGCGCCACAGGGGAGGTGGATAATTCACAAGAACAGGGGTGCATTTGTTTCCTACAATATAATCCAATGATTTGATTATAAGATCATAGAGATAGGTGTCGATAACAATTTCCTTCAGCCGGGCCACCCTGCAGCCGACGCGCTCTTTTATCGCATACCATAGACTTTCATCGTCAATGCGCGCGAGAACAGCCATTATAACAAGATCCAGGCCCTCACTGGGCTGAATGTCATCCAAATGCACAACGGGGACATCAAATGGAAACTGAAGCTCGCGATTTCTGTCTATTATGCACTTCAACTGAATATCGCCGGACTGAAGTATTCTTTTTGCGAGAAATCGCCCTATTCTTCCGCCTCCGTATATTGCAACTGTGCGGATGCCGTTCTTCCTGAGGATATCCGCAAGATTGAATCTTGCATCCCAACGGGTCAATTTTTCCATGAAGGACACTTTTTCCGGCTCAATCATTATGCAATCTTCTCCGATTCGCGGATGTGCCGCAGCACATCTTTTGCCATACTCTCCACACTCTGACCAGATTGCCGAATTGTCACATGCGGGCTGTGCGGCAATTCCGCCGCGATATCCCTGCCCATCAGCGGCGTCGCTCCGCTCCGGGCTGAGTCGTATATACCCCGTGAATCGCGGGCCAATCGCATTTCCTCTGATGCTTCCAGGTATACTTCGACGTATCCGGGCAGATTATCCCTGTTCCATTTGTGCACCTCATGGAACATGGAAATGGTGGCGCAGATCACTGTCATTCCCTGTCCTGCCAAAAGAAGGCAAAGGCGGGAGTAGGTCAATGCCAGCTTGCGGCGATTTTCCGGTTCGTAGCCGCCCGCCAGCAAGGTCAGCGCGTCCCGCATTTCGTCACCGTCCAAAAGGACGCGCGGCTGAGGCAGACGCCGGTACAATTCTTTGGCAAGCGTGGTTTTCCCCGCGCCCGCCAAGCCGGTTATCCAAATCACCCTTCCGGAAGCTGCTGACGGCATGACAGACAATCCTTTGGAAAGCAATACTGCCTATTTCATTTTTGCCAACCAGGCCCTTGTGGTATAATCGGCTTTGATGCAGGGCAATCCTTTGGTTTTTTCCCTGATATACGCAAGAAAGGCTGCAAATTTCTCCGATCCCATCTGCACACGGACATCATTCACCGATTCCCATAATCCTATATAACGATCAGGACTCTGGTCTTCCGTGTGCTGACCTTCCAGATACAGCACATTCTCAACCGTGTCAACCCGGCGCAGCCTGTCGGATAAACCGGAGCAGAATTCAGAACGACCCGAAGAAACGCGCTTCATGTCAGGGGCGAGTTTCTTCATGCGATCTTCTATATCGACCAGCAATGGATTCGTTTCATAGCGGCGCGTATTCCACAATGCCAGAAAATACCCGCCCGGTTTGAGTATCCGGGAAAACTCCTTCATGGCTTGATCAAAGTCGGGCCAATGAAATGAGGATGCCATGCAAACCATGTCGAACGCTCCCGCGGGCAGGTTTGTCTTTTCCGCGGAGCCGGACTCCCAGTGTATGTCATGTGAGCGCTCTTTTATCCCGGCCTGCCGCATGGCGTCATTCGGCTCAACGGCGGTGACGGCGGCGCCGGCATCCGCCAGCATACCCGACCAAATGCCGGTTCCCGCTCCGATATCCGCTATTTTTGGGGTAGACGGCAACAGGGACATGGCGGCGGAAACCACGAATGGGGAATAACCGGGTCTGTATTTCGCGTAGTTGTCCGCCAACTTTGTAAAATCACCGTGTTTCATTATCGCTCTTTCCATATGGCTGTGCCTGAATGATGATGCACGTTTTCACGCATTGCGCCAATCGTGCGTCCAGTTTGTCCCCGTCAAACACTGCGAGTACAATTCCAAATCCCGCGCGCTGTCAACTTCGCACCACCGTCCAGTCACCGCCACCGCGCCCACGGGGATGTTCTTTGCCAGAAGGCGGCGGATGAAACCGGTCATGTCGGTTTTGTTGACGAGCTCGCCCAGGATTTCCTTTTCCCGGTTCATGATCCGCCAGCCTTCCGGCGTGATCTTGATAAGCCCCATGTATTGGCCCTGCACCTGTTCCAGATGTTGCGGTTTGCCGCCGATTTCTTCAAGAAGACCGTCGCGGGCGCGGAATGTTTCGGCGTCGTCCAGAGGACTTTCCTGACGGAGACGCCATAACTCCTCCCACCAGGTGTCGTAGGTAATGGACAGCGGCTGCCGTGCGCCGGTCAGTGCGGCGACGTGGGCAGCGGGGTAGACGATGTCGGAATAGGAAACGACGCACTCTCCCCCGTCCGCCCATCCGGCGGCGCAAAACAGTGTGGAGAGCATGTTCGTCTCAGACCAGCGGGGATTCAACAAAACAGTAAATTTTGCCGGAGCGCGGTCGGCCAGCGCCGCTATCATTTCCGAACGGTATCCGCAGACCACGGCCGGTTCCCGGATTCCCGCGTCGCGGAGAGCTTCGAGTTGCCAATACAGGAGCGGCTTCCCGGCAATTTCCACCAGACATTTGGGTTGCTCTTCTGTCAGGCCGGACATGCGAGAACCTCTCCCGGCGGCTAGAATTATCCCTTTCATAGAGGCCTTTCGCACAGTTGCATTTCATAGCGCAAAGTGTTCTTTGAATACAGCCACATCAGTTGCATTCGGCACAGCTTCCCGCTCCGGGTGCCACATGATCCCGAGCATTCCTTTCCCCGCCGCCGCTTCGACCGAGCCGTCGACGGCGCAATTCGCGGTGACCTGCAAGGGGAAGTCATGTTTCAGTCCGGTGAAATCAGGCGCAAACGTATGGTACGAATTAACGTCTCTCTTGTCACCTGACTGCAAGGTCACGATATGACGTTTCGCCACATGCGTGTCCGGCGATACCTCCTGCAAGCGGCCACCAAGCCAGTGATGCATGACCTGGAATCCGCGGCACACTCCAAGCGCGGGTGTTTCAGTTTGTCGGCACCATTCCAACAAGGCGAATTCAGCCGCATCCCGTTCGGGAAAGACGCCAATATCATCGCCGCCGGAAAGCACAATGCCGTCGAGACACATTACGCCGGCCAAATCGACAGCCGTGCCGGTATGGTTGGGCAGGGCAATCCAGCGTACGCCCAGCGCGGAAAAAAACGTCCGCCAGTCCTGGGCAAGGCAGTCCCGCTTTTCCCCCGTTCCCGGCGCGACTGTTACCCGTTGGGTCACTCCCAGCACTTTCACAAAGACGCCTCCCTGTTGCCGCCGACAACGCCGAGGGGTGTGACGTTTCTGCCCGCACAGTCCAGGACACAGGTATGCGAAGCCCTGATTCCGTCGAAAATAACCTCTCCGCAACCGATGGCGGCGGGGAGGCCGAACTCGGCGCACCGTATCGCCATGTGCGAATTCGCTCCGCCGTACCGGGTTATAAGTCCCGCGATATCCCGGGTGAAAATCCAGTCATACCCGGGGTCGGCGCTGTCGATGCACACGATTCGTCCGGAGAGAGTTTGCTCATCCGCAGCTTTTGCGTCAAGATATACCGTGTCCGCCTGAATCCGTTTGCTTGTTATGAAGTTCGGCGAACTTCTGTGCTGCGGGACGATATAGATATCCCGCTCGGAACGGATGATGTATGACATCTCGAAGGATCGTCCCATGTTGTATTCCTCGCGGGAGGCTTCGATGCGTTTCTGGAAATATTCCCGTCCCTCAAGCGGCAGCGGCTTGTACAGAATTTCGAGCACGTCCTCCACCGGGAGCATGGAGAGTTCCTCGCGGTTCAAGTCTATTTTGCCGCCCCATGCCGTTATCAGTTCAAGGATGTGAGATATATGACGGGTGAAAACGAACTTGGCATTCTCCCTGCCCGCGATGGCGGTTCGGGCATAGGAAAGAAGGCGTTCGCCTCCGATGTTCAGATCGGCATCCCGCAGCAATGCATCCAGAGCCCGGCGTTCCTCATGGGTCAAAACAAACACGGGAACATCCTGTGTCGCAACGACGCCTTTACCGTGTTCAAAAAGCCCGGGGCGGTCATGGTATGACGGACTGAGAATATCGTATGTTCCCGGACGCAAGTGTCCGTAGCGCTCAAGGAATTCCTTCATCGACAGGCGGCCATCCATCACATCGCTGAAATCGCGGGTCAATTCCCTGGAAATGGTATGCACGCCTCTTTTGAATTCGGTCACGCGCTCCTGCGTCAACGCTCCGGCCCGCACTGCGGCCCGGAGCATTGTCTCGGCGATGAACCCGTGGCGCGCAATGACGGCGAAGGGGAGAGTCCCCTTTTCCCGGCATTGCTCAAGCGCATCGGAAAGACGCAGGGCGATTTCAAACTGCGTCAATTCAGGCAGGATCATCCTTTCGACGGGCAACTCCCTCTTCTGTGCATCCTCCAATTCCCCGATGGTTTGGAGCGCATGATCAAGCGTTCCATTTTCCGCCAGGGCGCTTTGTGTCAGAATGGTCAATCTGGCCCGGTATTCCAAGAGTTCCCGTGAATCCAGCAGATTGGGATAGCGCTCCTCGAAACGTTCCGTGAATCCGGGTTCGGCCACGGTGTGGACGATTTCAAATTCCACCTTGTCATGGAGCCTCGGGCAATTGTCCAGCCGCTCCAGCCATGCATTGACAAGACGGTCGCAAATTCCGTCCGGAAGATTTGCCGGGAGGAACGAGTTGAAGCTTGCCCGAACATCAATGTAGGGTCTCCCGCCGACGGTGAGCATCAGTTCCATGGGGGGCAGGGGGCGGTAGCCCATTTTTTCCCGGGCCAGACTCCACACCCGTTTGGTGATGAGCTGGCGGTAGAGGCTCAAAGACAGGGCACGGGGCGTAATGCCGATCATCTCCGCCGGATTCCAGTCGGTCATGACGCCGAGAATGGCGCGTCTTCCGTACACACCGTGGCGTGAAGCAAGTGAACTGCGGACAAACTCGGCCACCCTGCTGATATGGATGTTGACATTCTGCTCCGTGTCCGCGTTCCACGCGCTTGCAGCGCAGATGCGCCGGGCCTGGAAGAGGTAGGGCTGCTCTGCGGAATCAACGGCGAATTCGATATCCAGAGGGATGTTGTCAAATTCCGTTTCCAAATCCCGGGCGAGTCTGATGACCTTCCACAAGCGGGTGGAGTCGAAGTACTCGTCCTTCACTCCCCGGTACACATAGACGACGCGGCTCCCCGCTGCGCCGCCGGTGACGGTGTCTGTGCGGCAGGACATATCGTCATAATTCACAACATAATACGGTGAACCGTCGCTGAGGGTATGGGTGGTGACAACGCCGGACATGGCGGCGTCTTCCACCATTAGTTGCGCGATAATCTGATCGCCCGGGTTCTCCAGTTTGCTCCGTACCCTGTTGACGGCATGGGTAATGGCTTCGCGATCTGTGCCCGGAACATGAAGAATGCTAAGGAATGCCCCGGCAAGGGATGATTCGCTTCCATCCTCAATGAGCGAACTGCTTCTGATCGCGAGTCGTTGCCCCCGGGGAGAAAGCGCCATCACCCGATCGAGAGCTTCATCAGGCCGCGCATCCCAATCAGCAGCAGTAAAAAAACAGAGCGGCGGAACCGGATAGCCTTTTTCCGAGAGCCACGCCAGGGTTTCAGCTTTTGTCATGAGCGGCACACTTGTTTCAAATGGCATATATGCCTTACCCGGGAGGCGATTGAGTACTATTCACATCATAGAGCAACAGAATACACGGTACTAATCCATACGGGAAAGGCAAGGTAAATATTCACGCCTGATCAGGAAACTGGCAGGGGCGCTATGTGACTATCTTTCCGCCGGTTTTCTTTCAAGATCCCTGCCTGCACCCCACAACGGAGCCAAAGCCGGCAATACCCCTCTTGCATTTGCTCCCTGCTTGTATAGAATCGGTTTGAGTTGAATTGAATGAGTGATGTCTGATCGGAGAATACTATGGAGAATCAAATGAAAAAGAAGGTGCTGATTCATGGCGCGCACAAAGTTGGACAGTCGCTGGCCATGAAATTGGATCATGTGTTTGATATTGTCGCTTTCTGCGACAGGAACACACAAAATATGATAAGCGAGTTTAACGGCATTCCATGCTATTCGGACATGAAAAAGGTGAGAGCGCTTGATCTCGATTACATACTCGTGAGCAGCGTCGATTTTGAAGGCATACAGATTGACTATAAGCGTTTCTGCGGCATCGCCGAAAACAAAGTCATCAATCTGCATCATGGACATCAAGAGGGCAAGCGCCGGTTGTTTTACTGCATGGCGAATGAAATCTATAGACAGGGCATTTCCGGAGTCGTCGCCGAGGTTGGGGTGGATTTCGGCGATACGGCAAGGTACATTAATTTCTTCTTCCCTGACCGGCGGCTTTATCTTTTCGATACGTTCGAGGGTTTCGCGGCGGACGACGTGGCGCATGAGAAGAGCTTGGGCACCATGGCCGAAGCCGTGATTCATTCCTATGATCAGCGCTCCACTGAAAATGATGTCTTGCGCAGAATGTATTATCCTGAAATGTGCGTTGTGAAAAAAGGCAGGGTTCCCGACTCGCTTTTCGGTCTGGAGGATGAGCATTTCGCGTTTGTTCATATCGACTGTGATTTGTCGAAACCGGTTGCCGATTCCCTGGAATACTTCTTCCCGAGACTCGTACGGCACGGATATGCCTGCATTCACGATTTTTTCAATCCGAATTTTCCCGGTGTGCGCGCGGTTGTCCGCAAGTTTGCCGACAAGAATGGGCTGACGCTTGTTCCGAACCCGGCTTACGGTGGAGCCATTCTGTGCAAAAATTGACAGTAGCGGCCTGATCGCGTATTCTGCACCTTTTGGAATATCGCTTTTTTTGTCCTTCCCGGAGAATGGGGTTATGCTGGAAAAATCCAACGATGCCGGTGCAGTACCGGACGCATGCAAACAGTTTCCGACCGGCATGGCGGAAACATCTGCCCGGCTTCTTGAGTCGGCCTTGGCAAAGCGTGAAGCGGGAGAGCATGACGCTGCGGAGGCCATTCTCCGGAATCTGATCGCGAAGGATGGACAAAGACCGGAGTATGTCGTTTCGTTGGTGCGCATACTTGCCGGGAAAAAATCATTCGATGCCGCGGAAAAGGCGGCTTTGGATGCTTTGACCGACAATCCTGAATCGAAGAGGTTGCACGCACTTCATGGAGATGTGCATTTCGCCGCCCTGCAGTGGGAAGACGCCAGGGAAGAATACCGGTGCGCCCTGAAAGCGAAGAACAACGATTTCGCCGACCCGGAAAACATCGATTTTGTCTATGACAGGATTGGCGTCAGCGAAATGCGGTTGGGCAATCTTTTTGAAGCGCGGAACGTTTTCCGGGACTTGGTGGAGCGCAACCCGACAACCAGGAGATTCTTGTCGCACCTGACTCAGGCGGAAAATAGGCTGTGCGACCATAATCCTCTCTATTTTCGAAACTGGAGCGAGGATGCTGTCGAACGGGAAAATCCATGCATCTCATTCAGGTGTCCCCATAAGCTGCTGGAGCCTTCGCTCTGGAAAATACTGTCCGATTCGTTGGTTGATGGCATTCCGGATGTTCACGGGATATTACCGGCGTGTGAATTTGTGCTGCGCAACAGCACTGGAGCGTTTTATGTTGTTCAGGATTCGAAATGGCATGAGCTGCTTGCTGAATACGTTGCCGGCGGCAGGGTGAAAGTATGCCAAAAGGAAGAAACGCTTCATCTTTTCATGCTCAAGAAAACATTTATTCTTCTGGACAGCGAAGAGTTCTCCAACGGGCTTGGCCAGGATGTATGTTTGACGCTCAACGGCATGGCCCACCCGCCGACCATTCTCACGTTCGGCCACTTTCAGGCGCTGGAGACGCATTTCGATTATGTGACTGGCGTTGTAGATACCGTTCGCCGGGAGTTTGAGGCGGTTGAGGGGGACATTCTGTATTATTGGAGCCGCCCGTACAGCGTGCTGGAACCCGATGCGGCTGCAACCGCCGCCAGCCTGGACAACAGCGCTTATGTCATGGGATGTTTCCTGTACGCCTTGGTGGACAAAATCGTGGCCATCTACAATCCTGTCATGCGCAGATGCACCTCGGACGACTCAGAAAGGGTGGAATACCCCTTTAACGGAAGGCTCTCCCCTTATTTGAGGAATGCGGATTACAGCATTCTTGTTTGGAACGACAAGACGCCGAGATTCACTCTGTCTGTGCCCGGGCTCAGGAAGGGAAGAAAATTCTATTTCACGCATGGCGGCAGAAACCGCAATGTGCGCTGGATACAATACAACCCCATGCTGCTATGGCTTTTGACATATGGCGGTACGGGAAGAATGTATCATGTCCTGAGAGCGATATTGAACTATTTCGGCATACAGAGGTTCAGCAGAAGACATATCGCGCCAAAGGTGTTTCCGTTCAGTGTCCTGAACCGTTCCACGGCGTATTTCGCTCATCAATTTGATGAAATTGATGCAATTGTGAAACCGGCGTGCGCGGCGGGCGTTGTGACGATACATACCGTTCGTGATTTCAGGAATAAACTTGTAAGCATGGCATTCGACCGTATCGGCTTATTCATCAGATACGGTCGATACGGTACGGATGAGATCAAGAAAACTCTGGGAAAGCTGATAACAAACAAGAAAATTTTCAGATATGTGGCACAAGCCGAAATTGACACGTTGCAGTATGCGAATGTCCGCCATATCAAGTTCGAGGATGTGGTCGATGATCCGCTTTCCGCCTATAAAAAACTTGTTTTGCAGCTTCCTGTCGCGGATGACCCGTATTTTGATCCCGAGGTTGTGGATCAAATCATCGCAACCGAGTCAATGGCCATGACGAAGGAAACAATCGGTTTGCAGGAACCGAAAAGCAATCTCGGCGACTCGCTTCCGAAAATGACCCGGAGAGGGCATGGCGGGTGGCGTGATTATTTCGATGCCGAGTTGAAAGATCTTTTCAAAGCCCATGATCCGGGCTATCTCAGGGCGTTCGGATACGAATCGGACGACAATTGGTGATTTTGCGCTCACAGGGAGATATGCCGTTTTACCGCAATCATGACCTCTTTGTCAAATAATTGTATGTCGTATCCGGTACAAGGCTCTTGAGCGACCGCAAATCATTTTCCGCGAGTGCCCTCCGCACCCGGGACGCGCTGATCGCCGCGCCGGCAGCTTCCTTCCGGGGAATAACCCGCACCGCGACTCCCATATCGGGAAGCAGCAGTTGCATCCTCTCATTGTATGAGAGGGTCACGGCGCAGATTGGCTCCTCTCCAACAAAGCGGGTGCGTATGTTCAGGGCCGGGGCAATCACTGACGCAAAAATCAGCAAATCCGTCGTTGAATCAGGCGGGACGATTTCGCATTCCTTGGAAAAATAGCCTGCAAACGAAAAACTGGAAATGATGAATTTGCCGCTCGGCATCACTTTCACCCTGTCGCGAAGATCCTTGACGCCCTCCTCCACCAGCATAAGCCTGTCAGCAAAGGAAAACTGCGATAAATCCTCTTCAACAACGAAGAGATACAGCGCCTCGACCGAATCCAGCGCCTGTTCCACAAGATACCTGTGCCCCAGAGTGAAGGGATTGCAGTTCATGACGATGGCGCCGACGTTTCCATGATTGCTGACGCCGGGGTCATACGTTGCATTAATCCAGGCACGGATGGCTTCATTCCCGCAGTATTTCTTATACGCCAAATCATGCAACCAATTCATGCTTTGCTTTTCGAGATCTGGCAGATCTCCCGTCCATTCCGATTTTGCCGGCAGCGAGAGAAAATCGTGCATGGCTTCCGCGAGAGGCCAGTTCAGGGACATCGAATAGTGCGTGTCATCATACCAGAATGCCCCACTTTCATCCGGCGTTTTATGCCGCAAAACATGATTGAAAAACGAAAAGGAAAATCCATTGTCAATCAGCCTGTTGGAAAATGCCGCAGTCAAATACTCGATCTCATCGGGCGATGGAATTCTCCCCAATTGCCGCAGAGCCTGATATATCTCGTCATCCCTGGCTGTTCGGAACGCATCAAGAGCCAATATGGGAGTGAAAGCCAAATACAGCCGCGCTCCCATTCGGTTCAGGGTATTTCTGAGCATGGCATACCCGGCCACGCGCATATCCAGCGAATTGTCATAGATGCTGCCCTGTCGATGTTGCGCCGTCGGGAACATCTCGTACAGGAGAACCGTATCTCCCTGCCGCACTTCATGCGAATGAACAAGGCGCAAATACGTGTTTTCCAAAAACCCGTACCGCCCGTGCTTTCCATAACTGATTACCTTCACTCTGCCGCCCGAGCGCGAATTGTAAATATCCTGCAGCGCGCTGGCCAGCGATGCCGAGTCGCTCCACCCCAGTGTGGAACAGCAGAGCCCGCAAAGAAATACCTGCGACGAATGGTTTTCCGGCTGATTCACGACAACCCTTGAACCGTCCACAATATTGCAGCGCAGTGATTTGCCGTCTGCAAACACCACCGCGTTATTGGCAAAGTGCGAGGAAAAGTCGAACGTATCAGGCAGGTCGGCCTGTTCACTGTTTGGAAAAATTACCTTTTCAGGGTCATGCGCATCGATAAAATCGACTTGCGATGCCGTATTGGCGGCGCGAAAGCATTCTTCAAGAAATTTCCCTTCCTCCGTTTCCGGAAAAACAAGTGTTCCATAATACTTCCAGGCCAATCTGAACAGAAAACTGCTGGAGGATGCGGATTTCTGCCATTGACGGAACGCTCCGGGGATTGCCAGAATCGTTATCAGGGATTGTCCGGCTTCTGTCAGGCGGCCTGCGGAATTGTCGCACAAGAACAGGGAAATGAGGAGGTTGGGATTGCCGGGAAAGAGGGACAGCCCCTTAAGGCAGGTTTCACGCGCCAAATCGCCGCGATTCGCCGCTTTGTAATAGTTGCATAAATTCCTGTATACGGCAACATCGGCATAGTGCGAATCAACTGCGTTTTGCAGCGTCCGGATGGCTCCGTCCAACTGCATGAGGCGAAACAACACCCGCGCGCGGCAACGGATTGCGGGGGAATGCCGCGGCTGTTCCGCCTCCAATTGCCCGGAGCAGCGAAAAGCGTCATAGTACCGCTTCTCGTCCAGCAGGCACTGGCATAGAGAAATCTTCAACTCAGGGATGGAGCCCGGGTCGATACCCGACAAATCCATCGTTCCAGTGTCCAACGAATGATTTTTCGCCAGGGCGGAGGCAAAATACCGGATGACGCGCGGATTGCCGGGATTCGCGACAAGCAGGGAATGAAGATCACCGGCTGCCGAAGCCGGCTCCCCAAGATGGCATCTGGACAGTGCCAAATTGCCGCGGGCGCCAATCCAGTCCACGGGATCCGGACTGTCCTCCTCCCTGGCGGCCAATGCCCGGGCGTAGCACTCGGCGGCACGGGAATAGTGCCGGCGAGAAAAATGCAAATCGCCCCTTCCCGCATGAAGCTGCGCCGAGTCGGGGAAATGCGCCAAACATCCGGTCAATACCGTCAATGCTTCGTTGTATTTGCCGATTCTTTTCAGCACCCGCGCCAAAAGGGAGGCGTATGCCGGCCCTGCGCCATCCCTGTTCATCGCATGGCGGAGGCGTTGCTCCGCTGAGAGCAACGCTCCGACGGTGAGCCGCGGCCGGGTCAAATCCCGGGCAATACTGCCAAGTGATTCAGGATCAGGACCCAATATTCATCACTCCGGGGCGCGGATAAAAAACGGGATCAGGGCGATACTTTTATGCCTGCCCATTGTTCCGGCACGGAAAAATCCAGATATGCCGAGCTGTCTGTAAAAAACGACGCTGAATCATACTCTTCGCCGATAGCAGCCACCGCGTCATACGCCAGGCGTCCCGCATCCAGGAAATGGCGCAGATAGTTGATTTTCCCCGGATCAAACCCCATCAATCGTGCCGTCACGATGTCAACGGCTAGCAAGTCGTTTCCTGCGACCAGCGTATTTGCGCGCTTGGCAAACGGGCAAAACGGTCCCTGTCCTTCTCCGGCGACAACCCCGTCCACAACCGAGAAGTATCGCCGTTCTTTTTTATGCATGGCCTGATACAAATCAACAACCATCCGCCAAATGGTATCATTGCCGGGATGGGCTCCCCGATGGGTTACCTTCTCCTTTTGGGCTGCCAGGAGGCTTGCGCTGTCGGGGTATTCGTCGCCTCCCGTCTCCGGCGATCCGATGCGCCAATGCACAAGCTGGTTCTTCTGCGCCACACAACCGACAAGCCCCTTCAGATTCAGGGTTGCGCCCACCTTTTGGTGTGTTTTCATTTTAGGAATGGAAATATACACATCCGCCTCGTAGAGGCTTTTGGAGAAAGTATAGAGTTGCGTGTCGCCGGTGTGCGATGCAATAGTATCATCGCGCTCGTCAAACACTCCCCTGAACAAGGTGGAATCGACATGACTCAGCAAAGATTCGTTGCCCAGATTCACGGCAATGCTGCCGGAAGGATCGCCGCGCTGCGGAGTCATCTTGAATTTTTTGCCGTAATCCCTGAGATCCCTGCAAACAAGGGGACGCAAGTCCAGTATTTCACAGGGAACGTCGTATTTCGTCGTCAACCTCTGTATTTCCGTGAACCGCATCAACTCCGCGAAATCCGCGTCTATGGACGGATTATCGCCGATGATGATTTTCCCGGCGCCGTTCAGAGCCTCGGCGACGCGGTCGGCGACGGCTTCGATGACCGCCGTGTGGGTAATCACGCTCCACAGAGTGTCCACATGCGGAGCCGATTCGCGCCAGCGCGACGCGACCCAGTTCGGCTTTATGAATACCGACATTCCCGGGTGTATAAAATCGGAAAACCCGTAGCCCAAACTCGCCATCAGGCGCGCAAGGGTCGCGTCCACCTCTTCCGGAGCATAACCGGAGCAGTTGGCAATTGCCACTTTGTGCATTTGCATCCTTTTCACAGATCAAACTCTTCCAGGAATTTTTCAAGCACCCAGATGTAATACTTCTGATCCCCGGTCATATTGATATGGCAATTCTCCCAAAATTCATAGCGCTTCGGCCCGGTCCAATTCTCCAGCCATTCGTTCATCGGGCGGGGCATGGGAATCTTTGCCGGCAATTCCAGTCCGGGATAGAGCCGTTGGAACAGTTCCCGCACCAGATATTTGCTTTCGCCGCCGCGAACCCGCGCAATGTCCAGCGGTTTGTGAACCGCGCCCATGTACGCCCCGGCGAAACGAACGCCGGCTGCCGCACACGAATTGTAGTACGAATGGATATCTTCCCAAAACAGATGTTCATCGAGAAAGTCATGCACCGCGACATATCCGTCCCGCACCCATTTCCTGAACGGTTCGGTGATCACGGAAAAATCCTTCAAGACCTTGTACGGCATTATGCAGGAATATCGTTCAATGAAATCACCCAGCGTCCAATCCTGGGAGAGCAGCCGGTCAAAGCCGCCGAAAATCAAATCCGCGCCCTGGCCGAAAATCAGGGTGTCGAACCCGTCTCTTTTGGCCCGGAGCGCCGCTTTGTGAATTTGCACGTCGATGGAGTGGAAGGGCGCGCCGATGTAGCGCATAAGCGAAGGCGAGAGCGTCTCATAATCATTCCAGCATACTTCCACCACCCGGTGTTCGAGTCCGTTCAGTTCGCAGTAGCGCTTCGCCGCCCCGGACTCGTCCGCAACCTGTTTTCCCGGAACGACGCACTTGAACGTATACGCAATAGAACCTTTCGGCATGAATGCCGCGCAAATCGCGCTGTCAATGCCTCCGCTCAGGGCAAGCGCCGCCTTGCCGCCCGCGCATTCGCGTTCAACGAAATCCCTGATGAAGCCGTGAAGCGCGTCCGAAGTGCGGATCGGCTGCCTGGAAGCGGAAAAAGAAATATCCGCCCGGCGGGGGCACCCCGATTTTTCCGAGAACATAACGCTATTGTCGTAAATGGCCCGGAACTGCAGAAAACTGCTCATCGCGTATACTTTATCGACCATCGGCATGGTTGTCCTCCTCAATCCATCCCCGCGCATATTTCAGGGCAGAACCGATTTTTGTGGAAGAAGCGCCCCGGGTATACGGGAAATACACGATTCGGATTTTTTCAGCCGCGAACTCCCGCTCATACTCATTCCATTTCGGCGTATCGTACCAGTCATCCCCGACAAACATTATCTTCGCATTCAGCTTTTTGCACATGGAGAGCTTGTTCATGTCGTTTTGCTGTACGGCCGCATCCACGAATTTCAGGCTGCGGACGATCTCGATGCGCTCGACAAACGGGATCATCGGCGTTTTGCCCTTGTACGCCACCAAATCGTCCGAGGTGACGCCCACAATGAGTTTGTCGCACATCCCTCTTGCGTTCCGCAAAAGATTCAGATGGCCGATATGGAACAAATCAAAAACTCCGGAAGTATACCCGATGATCATGTTTGCCATTTCCTTTTATCCACGCCTACATTGCCGTATGAGATTCACTTAGCTCATCAGGTCCTCCATATTGCCCGTCAAGTTGAATAGCGGGTTCGAGAGTGGGTGTGCCATCAGTACCATTGCAATGCCGACAGGCTTCCATGAAATGTGGATTTCGGACATAGCGCTTTAATTTCTCACCGAAATCCGCCGTGTCCGACACATATAAATAATCATCGTCCGATTCTGAAAAACCTTGCACCGAATCAGAAATGGTTGCTCTGGAACAGTATGCCAGCCTGCTATTTTCAAGTGTAAGGCAGTGATTGTACTTGCATGTTGCGAATCGGGAAGCTGCCTGCGCATCCCCGCCCCCGCACACAAGCGTATTGCCAAGGTCATACCATAACCCTGTTTTTTGGACAAAGCTATACATCCTGTTGCGTAGTCCATTGGAGTCCAATAATGATTTCAACTCATTGGCTCTCTTGCTGAATATTGGATAATTACTGATTCTAATGGAGAATTTTGGATTCTTCAAAATTGCCACTTCATCTGATGATGGAATCAACGTGCCATTTGTCGCGACTTGGCATTTGACAATTCTGTCTGTTTCCGCCACATGCCTCAGTAATATACCAAGATGAGGATGTAAAAATGCCTCTCCACCCTGTATTTGCAGCAGTTTCACCGTTGAGTGTCTCAGCAATGCATCCAAGCAGCGGATAACGCCGTCCATATCGTAGAAACGCTTTGACGGGTCATCGACATGCGGAGTCATATTGCCGCAATCCTTGCATCGCAAGGTGCATGCCTGTCCGGTTATTGCAACCAAAAAATTCAACTCCATTGCTTCTTCGTTATTCGCCGAAAAAGATGCTTTTCCAGGCATGTGTCACCCTTTCATTCACAGGGGGTAAATCCATGTATTTCGCTCCATACATAGCGGTCAACATGCTTTCGTAATCCTTTGGCGCCCAAAACATGGCTCCTTCGAACTCCAATGGCACCCGTTCCTCAAGCCACTTTTTGGGGAATGTTCTTGCCTTCCTGAATCCTTCCACTCCGCAGAAGTAAAAAACGTAATCCGCAGGCTTGCTGTTGCTGAAGGTGACTACTCCACGCAGCATTTTCTTGAATGTCAGCCTGGGGATGATGTTCTTCAATAGGCGTTTGTACCATTCGCTTTTTCTTCCTGCCGACACACAGGATAATAAAAATACTTGCAGTTTTTCCTGCAATCTGGGAAGAAAGCCATCGGGATTCACAATATTGTCAAAGGGCAGGATATCAATGCTTATGCACCGCTCATTAGCCGTTCCCCAGCACCAACATGCGGTATTCCGTCTTGAAAGAAGATTTCTGAAAGTCTTCGGGCTATCGGGGTCAAATGTCACATGAATGTTATATTTGCCGGCGATGTCTTCCTTTTTCGCAACTTCAAAAAAACGGTCGTAATCTTTCCTGAGCATGCATAAATCGACATCGTCATCCCAGGGAATAAAGCCCTTGTGACGCACGGCTCCAAGCAGGGTGCCGCCGTACAAATAATAGGGTATGTCGTATTTTTCGCAGGTATTGTGGACAAATTTGATCATGTCCATGAAAATTTCGCGTAGCCGCGCCATTTCCTCGTCATTGATGATTTTCGGATTCCTGACAAGTCCGGTGCGGTAGTAAAGACTGATATCAGCGGAAAAAACGTTGGCATCGGGAATGCCATTCCTGCGCAGAGTACCCAGAATATCACTCAAATATATGATGGAGGCCGGCACATATACCACACCATCCCTGCCGTAGCGGGCGATTGTATTCTCCAACGTATCCACCGGCAGGCCTTCTAATTGTTTTCCGGCCGGCGACCGATCCACGAATGCCACGGGCTCAATGCCCAAAGAGCGCAAACTGCGAACCAGCAGACGCCCGTGTCGCCCCGCGCCGTATAAAACCAGGGGCTTTTCCGTAAGCAGCGGGATTTTGTTCTTTTGAATGTTCATAACAGTTCCTTGTATGTGCGTTTGGCCACGATCAATCATGGATTACAATGTCTGCGTCACCTTGATACGCTCCATTGCATACGGATGCTCCTTGTCGCTACCGAGACCTTTCCCCGACACCCCACCGCAATACTGCGAACGGGCCGCCCGCAAAACAGCGTCATTATAGCGGCAAAACGGATACGCCAGAAAACGAAAACCATCCGGATCAAGAATCCGCATCCAATCGGGAACGTGAATCTCGGCTTCCAGAGCGCCCTCATCCAGGGTTGTTAAATCGCTGTGCGACCAGGTATGGTATTGCAATCTCCCGCCCGAAGCGCAAATGAACTCAAGATCGGGACGGGTGCAATACGCATCGCTTTTCCCGCGAAAAGCCCGCTCTTGAAACAAGCCGACCAAAAACACCTCAAAGGGAAACCCCGTCTCCTTCAACAAGGGGATGGCGAAATGCACGATATCCCTGTTTCCATCGTCAAAGGTAATGACAACCTGCCCGTTCCCGGCAGGATCGTACCGCTCCAGAGGCACCACCTCTCTTTTTTCCCGAACCAATCGGCGAATGTCGGAGGCGAACTTTTCCTCGCTGATCCAGTTTTCGTTTTTTACCGTTCCTATGTGATGGTACATAAGAATCATGGCTTCCGCTTTTCTTCCATGTGGCAATCCCATTCCGAAAGTTTTTTCTCCGAGAGCCTCCAATCGAAAAACGGCCGGGTCTCAAGGCAATAACTGCACAACTCTATGGGAGTATTGACATAATCGTACATTTCCTGACCGGATGTTTCAAATATATCGACACCCGGATCAAGCGGATACTCCTCGCCGAAATACTCGTTGAAATAATCCGTATAGCAGCGTCCGCACAGATACAGCCGCCGTCCGCGCATATTGACGTGGGCCTTGTACACCTCGCGGCAACGCTTGAGCGCCACCGCCGGATCCGAATCCCCCCTGCTGTTGAGGATATAGCCCATGTCGGAACGTTTGGCGATACTGCCGACGCGGCATCCATTGCTCTCAATCAGTTTGGCATAGCCGTCTATTTTTTCCGCATTCAATGGATAGCGGGAGATGTCGAAAAGAATGTCGTATTCCCTTGCGGTTTTCCAAAAACTTTCCGTCATGGAATTGAGGAGCAGGCCGTTGGTGGCAAAACCGACGCGCGCGTCCGGATATGCTTCGCGGGCGGAAACCATGAAACGCTCCACATCCGGGTGCAACAACGGCTCTCCCCCGAGCAGTCGCACACGCTTGAGTTCAATTTTCCGTCCCAATTCCTTGATCGCGTTATCAAAAAGATCGGGATCCGCGAAAAATTTGGGCGCCAAAGGAGAAAAATGACTGCACCCGGCGCAAGGAATATTGCAATGGTCTACCAAATGCGTTTCGAACAAAGGCAATACCGGTCGCATCAACGCGCCTCCTCAAGATCAGGAACGCCGTCAAGGACCCCCGCGCCAAATCCATCGGCCAAGGTTTTTTGCTTTTCAGTATACTGCGCGCGTATCCGCTCAAATTTTCCGCTCACGGCGGCACGAAATTGCGGCGTCAGCCAGTGTGTCCCGTTGGCCGCGACGCGATCCCTGACATCGGCGTATGTCGGGGCGGGAAAACCCGGTATGGCGCCCAGCGTCAACCATGCATGGGCATTGTAACAGTGCGGATTCGGGCAATGATGACCTACGGCGCAAAATGGTATCGGTTGTTCCGGATTCTCGAAAACATTCTGCAACACCCGTCCATTGTTGCATTGCCGCAATTTGCCGCTGCCGAGCAGGAGCTGAAGCGTCCAATCCCCCGCATAGCAAAACTCCCGCCGCTTTTCCCCGAAGACGGATAATTTGAAACGGAAAAGTTCCGAGTCGAAGCGTGACCAAATACGATTGTATTCATTCCTGTCATGGCGCGTCAGGATGGGCAATTCCTTCTGCGATGTGTCCCGGGCGACCGTGACATGGCAAAGCGCTCCTGCCTCCTTGACGCACATCGCCGCTATATTCTCAATCTCTGTCTCCAATTCATCGCATGGAGTAATTTCCAGAGTGAAAGACGCTCCCGACTCCCATATCCGCCAAAGATTTTGAAAAAATACCGTGAATACCTTCAGGCGCCGCAATTCCAGATAGTGAAAAGACAGTTTGAACATCAATCTGGAACGCGCTTCGGGCGGCAACGACAATAACTCGTCAATGGCTTTTGTCACAACCCCGTTTGTGACAATCATCACATAATGCCCGTCATCCAGAAGCCGCCTGACGAGTTCCGTCATTTCCGGAGCGAAGAGCGTCTCGCCGCTGCCGCAAAAATTCAGGAGGCACGTTCCTCCCAATCGCTCGCGCGACAACGATCCGGCCATGACTTCCGGAGAATACCGGAACGCGGGAGGACTGTCGCCTGCCTTCCCCCGCAAGGTGATATAACAATACCGGCAACGGAAATTGCATGTGTCCACAGGTACGGCACAGTCAATGAACCGTTTGATTGGGGTAGACCCGGTCATAGGCATACTCTCATCGTATCTTCACAGAGGCGGGGTGGGGGCGTCCCCCGCGCTGCCCTGCCAAGTAGGCTGCCATAAACCGCGAAAACGACCATGCTTCTTTTTCCACAAGGGACATATCGGACGAAAAGGGAAGCGCGCCATCCAAATCGGCCAATGCCGCCGGAAGTCCGTGCAAACCCGTCAACAGACGGAGATGAGGAATGTGGCGGAACAATCTGGTGTAAACTCCTCTGATTTTTCCGAAATTGTTGTCCAGGAAAAAAACATTCTTGCGCAGGAGCGCGGCTGTGATGCCGACGTGCAAACGATCGGTGACGACAAGATCCGCAGTATCAATGGCTGAAATGAACAATGCGCAAAAAAGTGTTGTCAACCCCCTGTCCAGCCATGGTCCGACCCCGGACCAGGACACATCATACGATGCCGGCAAGTCGCCGCCGCGCGCGAGTCCGGACTCGGCGTCCGAGCGTAAGAAAAAGGCAACTCTTCCCCAATCGGGGATTGTTTGCGTACACCCCGCAATCCCTTCAAGCATCGTTTCCCGCAACGTCAAAAACTTGTCGTGCAGGGCGGCATGTTCCGCCGTCACCCCGGGAGGCGGGCATGACTCCGGAATCGCGCATTCCCCGCCGAGATCTCCAAAGCCGCCGGGAGCGCCGAGAACCAGTGAAGCCGCCATATCGTCGGCGAGAAGGAAATGCGCTCGGTTATTTTTCGAGCGCCCGTATTGATAGCTCTCCTCTTGACGGCAGAATATCGTGAATCGCTCATCCATCAACGCAAGGAAATCATCGCATTCCCAAAATGACGAGGGAAGCACGATGACTCGTCTCATATTCCTATGCTGGAAAACAGGGAATACATCCTGATATTTCCAGTATTTGACGAAACGTCCGCCGCCGCCATACACAAGGGTAAACCCGTTTTGATCAAGGACGGGGTCATTTTCCCCGGGAGCGCGCACCGTATACTTGCAGTGCAACCGGTCAAACAACTGATACTCCGCCTGAGCAATAACGGCATCCCCCAGGTTTCCCGGATTCGGATAGAAATAAAACTCATCCAGTTCCGACAAGCAGTCCAATAAAGCCGAATTATCGGGAATCAGCGGAATCCCCACATTTTCCCGGAGCAATTTATTCGAAAACATATGTTTGACAAACCTCATCACGCCATTCAGCCGTTGACGGCATTATCGGATGCAATGCGGCGAACTTGATTATGAAAATTCAACATCTGTATGGAGCACCACACGCCGCATCACATTATCAACTTTAATTGTATGGATAATGAAAGTAAAAAGCAATGCTTTTCTCCGCGACTTCCCACACTCCGTCACCGGCGCGTTCCGGCGGATGGCACTCCCTTCGGGAGCGGCGTAAAAGAAACGTTTGAAGGCTGCATGTGATAGTGCTATGATTCAGGTAATGTTATATTGAAGTCGTGGCTGGTTGTCCGGTACTATTTGGACGTATACTTGTACAGGCCTGATTCCCATGCAAAAAAAGAATCTTGTTGTCATGCATCTCGCCGGCATCTCGGAACTTCTGTTTCACTCTTTTCCCGATATATTGCAAACATTGTATGCCTTGCAGGATGACTCGATTTCATTTTCACGCTTTTATTCCGCATCGACATCCCGGTTGATGTCTCTGGCGGACTTTTTCTTCGGAGCGTCGGATTCGCTGGATCGGTATGCATCTTTTCCCGGCGACGGCGTTTTCCGCATGGATCATGCCCGGAACTTTTTCGTGATCCTGCAGAAATACGGCTACTGTTGCGGGGCGATGCGGTATGACCCGCGCATTGATGCCGCAGATGCGGGATACGGCGGATTGTGGCCGGATAGCTGCGATTCCATCGGCGAATACACGGATTACGAGGGTTTTTTGTCCGGCGTCGACGCTGCAGTACAACAAGCCGGGGAAAGCGGCAAGCCGTATGCTCTGCACTTGCTGAACGGTATTGCCGATTTTGCGGGAACCGAGTCCTGTCCCGGCGAAGATTCCGGCGCGGACGGGATGATGCGGTGGTATGGCGCTGGCATGGAGCGCCTGGATCGCTTTGTCAAAGTCGTTTTGGAGGCGGTGCAGAGAAGCGGCGCGCTGGAAAACACAATCCTTGTCGTGATCGGGGATCATGGCAGCGAGCTTTGGACGCATGGGTTGAATCAGGGATACATGTGCGGTTTGGAGCCCTATGCCAGCCAATGTCATGTACCCATGATGATCCATAACGGCACGGACAGGTACCTCTCCGACTCGCTGTTCAGCATGGTTGATCTCAAATACGTGCTGCTGCACATGCTTATTCCGCAAGGCGACGGGGAAGCGTTTGGCGAGAATATTTCGAGTGGCGTGAATATTGTGAAGAGAACACGGCGGTACGCTTTTTCCCAAAGCTTGCCGGCCTTGTTCCGGCTGCATGGCAATCCCGCGCTGGGCATGGTTAAAAGTTATGCCGCAACCGACGGGGCGTATCGTCTGGTTGCCACGGCGGGGCAGGGGAGGGAGGATGAGGGCGGACTGGAATTGTTCTGCGATCTGCTGGATCCGGACAATACGTCAAACCTCCTGGATTTCATGACGCTTGACGCATCGGGAAGGGCCATCAGCTTTGAATCCCATGACGCGGTTCACCCGCACTTCATCATGAATATGACGCAGGCTGTCATAAGGCAGCTTGCTGCGACATACCAGGAAATGAGGGAAATTCTGGTGACATATATCCGGGAAAAAGAGCGCAATGCATCGCCTGCCATGCTGGGCGATGTGAAACATGTATTCTCCAACAGGGCGCTGGCGAGGAAGAGGCAAAAAAGATGACCCGGGCGCGGCTTTCATACCCGCTTCAGCATTCTTGGTTTGCTGTGGAGGAACGCCTGATCCGGAAAGAAGTGGGCTTTCTCCGCATCAACAAACGGTCGGGCGTGATCCTCCAGCAGCTTTTGATACCAACGCTGATGCGCCTTCAATGCGGTAAATCTTTCTTGTATCTCCGCAACGGTTTTTTCGTTGAAAAAACCATGAAAACATCCGGCGCGGGCGTCGGGCGGCGGATTGAAGCGGACGATCTCCCCGTTTGAGTCCAATTCAAAAAAATCAAGGAGATTGCGGCTGTTCAGCGGATCCAGCGTTTCCAAAAAGAATTCCATCCCGCCGGCGTCAGGGTTCACTCCGCCGCTCGATACGACAAATCGATACACTCCGTCAGTCAGCGAATAACTCTTGGTCAAGGATTTTTCATGGTCGGCGTATTCACGTTGCAGGGGAAACAAGTTGGCGCTCCCGCTATAGATACGCGGTTTGTGAAACACATTCCTCCCGCTGAACAGGGTATTTGGTTTCAACTTCCGATACTCTGGAAACATGTGGCAATACAATGTGTCACGGATGTCGATGGAGGCAATAACGCGGGTATCGACGCAGGCGGGAAGATCCGGGGAGATAATGAAAAAAGGGGTATGGCAGAGCGGGCCGTAGGGCGTGGTGCCATGACAATACCCGCGGTTGAATCCGTGGTTCCACAATTCGTCCCCGTGATCCCCGTAGGCCGCCAGAACCGTATCATCCCACAGATTCAGGCGTGTCAACATATCGGAGATGTGGCCGGTGGAAGCGTCTATCTGCATATACCCGGCAACGAAACGCGCCTGCAAATCCTTCGCGGAATTCTTTTCCTGGGTTGCGAAAGCGGCGTGGGAAGTCGCATCCCAGAAGTAGAGCATGAAAGGTTGCCCGCTTTTTTTGCAGGCTTTCATGTTCTCAAGCGCGGTCTGCAGCAGCTTGGCGATGTTATGCGAATTAACCGAAATCAGATTGTCCGTTTCTTTGTGGATCTCCGGCAGCAACGGGCTGGATAACAGGGAAATAATGCGATATCCGCGCCGTCTGAGCAAACTCGGCAGAGAATGGTATCTGGGCCAGTTGTCGGGGGGGGAGAGCCTGGCGTCAAACTCCAGGGAAAAATTCATGCTGGTCGGGTCGCCATTGAACACACTGCGCTTGACCATCGATGTCGATGTGGCGGCCGGATAGAAACGTGAAAAATAGTGAGACCTCCTCGCCAGTCGCCATATCGAGCCCATGTGCGCGCGATACGTATGCAGCTTGACGCTTGACAGGCTTTCAAGGTGAAGAAGCACCAGGTTCTTGTATTTTCTATTTTGATTCGGCTCCATCAGGAATCCATTGCGTCAGCAGGCAGTCAATCTCTTCCATCCCCATGCATGTCATGGCATTCTACCCATTTGGATTCCCGTAGCAAACCAAATGCGGGCCTCCCCGCAATGAAAAACGGTATTCGGGAATCAAGGAATGCAGAAATGCCGGTATGCGCCACACATCATCAGTTTTGTGATAGACGCATATGGCGATATAGGGGCGATATTTCCGGATTGTTTCAACAGCCCCCTGCAATGCGGCCATTTCAAAACCGTCTATATCCATCTTGATGCAAAGAGTTCCCTGAACATCCAGCCGCGCGTCGTCCAGTCGCATGGTGCGCACGGGAGTGCCGGAATTCCTGCTCATGACCCCGGACTTTACCCGGCTGTTTATCCGATACTCGCTGTCGGAAGTCACATCCCCGCAGGCCGCGCATATGCATTCTATGCGGGTGGACAGACATGAATGCGTTGCAGTAAAGCGCAGGCTGTCGAACCATCTGGCCGTCGGTTCAAATGCATAGATTTTAGCGATCCGGTCCTGACCGAAAACAAGTGAAAACCCGCCGATGCTGTCCCCGGTGAACGCGCCGATATCGCAGATGGTGAATGATTCGTCATTCATGTAACCCGCGCATTCAGACCAATACATCTGGTTGAGCATATGGCATTCAATAAACTCGGCGCAAACGGAATACGGCTGAAAGGAAAGAATGCCCGGATGTTTTGCGTCCAGGCAATACAGATCGGTATACCAGTCAAGGATTGCTCTTGTATAGTCGTCTTCGGGATCGTACCGCTCATAGAAGCGGTTGCTTGCCGTGGCCGTCCTGATATGGGGGAGAATTCTGAAAAAGCGCTGTGGCGCGGAAAGGGTTGCCGGAATGGAGGTTTTCCGCAGCACCGCGTTGACATTTTCCCGATCGCGGACGCCTGTACATGATGTCCATACTGTATCCACCAATAGAATGTTGGCAAATATATGCGCAGGGTCGATTGTTTCCGAAAGAGACCGGTGCATGAGATCATAGCCATGTTTTGATTCTGCGGACATGATAACAGCGGTATTGTTTTGGTTTCGCAGAATATCCGGCCCCAAAACGGGTCGTTCAAAGAAAATCTGGCCCTGCATGAGCGGGTCCGGATCAATGAAGCCGATTATCCTGTCTCCATACCCGTAGGATTGAAGTTGAGACAAGCAAAGTGCGCTGTATTCGCCGCCGCCGCAAAGGGCAATCTGCTTGAAATGAGACAACCGATCCGTCAGCAATTTTCCCATCCGCCATACCTTTATTTTTCAGGGTGTTTCCTGAATTGCCCGGGAATTCCGGCGAACCATCTCAGACGCCGCCGGCGCCGCGTCCGGCGCAACGCAATTCATGATGGCCTCCGACATCCTCTCGTACATCCGGTTATTCAAGTGCCAGGGCACGCGGCCCAGGACGCAATCCCTGTAGGTATAGAGCAACTCCGGCGGCTCAAGCGGCACAACCCGGCAACGGGGGCAGTTCTTTTCAAAGAAATCATAACACGACGCGAGAAAATCGTTTGTTTCGCGTATTTCCCCGATATTGTCGAAAACTTCCTCTTTGCCGGTCAAGCCATACGATTCAGCCAGCATTGTTCGAACCAGAATCAGCGGGACATGGGAGTACAGTTCGTTGCAGTAGTCGATGAACGCCAGACACTGCCCTCGCCATATCCGCTCCGTTTCCGCTTCGTTTCTGCGCAACATCCTGTATGAAACCCCGCCTTCCGCAAAAACGCCGGCAAAAGCGTTGCTGAGCGTCAGCAGACATCCTTCCGATTCCCCCAGGGCAAACCGCTCCTCAAGAAGATCGACAAGGAGGCAATCAATGCCGGCTGCATCGTTTCGGTTCCTGCGGGCAAAAGTCCGGGACAAATCCTTTATGACGCATTCCCGGTCGGACTGCCCGCCCCCGCGCATTTCCATGCTGTTCAGCCTGGGGGAATACGGCGACATGACGCTCGCAAGGCTGGACTGCTGAAAGTGTTCAACCCCGCCGGAAAACGTCGTCCCGGCATATTTCATCGCGGCGCGTTGCAGATTGTAGCTGCCAAACGCCACGCAGCGCTTGGGCCGCGCGCCGCTGATGGACTTCGATGCCTCCTCTCCGAATGTCTCCCCGTATATCTCCAGCAAGTCGTTCCGGACGGAGAAAAACACTGATTCGCCATGCAGTTGCTCCCTGTTTTTCCTTCTTTCGAACAGTGTGACTATTGATGCCAGATTGTTTCGTATTTTTACCCTGAAGAAGCGTTCCAACCCGGTTTTATAGGTATCGAACAATCCGTGCCGCTTGAATGTCTCCCGGAGAACGGAAAAATGGTTCCGCAATGCGGGCAATGCTTCCGCCTTGTCGGAAATGGCGTCATCCCTGAACCGGTAGTAATACAACGCCTCCTGAACATAGTAGATTTTGCGGCAAAGGGCGATTGAAACCGGGGTTGTTCCATCCTCATAATAGCCCGCGGCCTGGACGATGCCATTATCTTCAAGGATGCTTTTTCTGAAAAGTTTGGCCCAGGATTGAATATATGTCCCAAACACCACAGACGGCGCGGCGGCGACATCAATGATTCCGCCATGCGGAATATCCTGTTCTACCCGATATAACTCCCCTTCTCTCGTATAGTTATATCGATCGCAAAACGACATGTCAACATCGGCGCCGGAAAACCCCGCGTACAGCTTTTCCACCATGGTCGGGGCGATCCAGTCATCTGAATCCACAAACAGGATAAATTCATAGTTGCTTCGCTGTACGCCAAGATTCCGGGTGGGGCCAAGCCCTTCGTTTTCCTTGTCGATATAAACGATTCTCGCATCATTCTTCGACCAGCGCCGGCAAATCTCCCCGGATCCGTCGGTGGAACCGTCATTGATGAGAATGATCTCGATGGCGCTGAATGTCTGCGCCGCAATTGACGCCAGACATTCATCCAGATATGCATCAACATTGTACACCGGGACAATTATGCTTATCATTCCTGCGGCGTATCCTCATCAAACATGTGTCTTCGCCATATCCGCGGCATCACCCTGATTTTCCCCTGCCGTCACGGGTCCGCCTTCTCTGTTCCTCCCGCGCAAAGAAGAACGCAATTTTCGGGACGCTCGTCAAACTCATGATATTGCCTGACTGGAGATTCATTTCAAACTCACGTTCCAGAGCGAGGATGATCTCAATCTGTTTGAGCGAATCCCAGCCCGGCGTTTTTCCCATGGCGGCGCGCTTCACCCTGTCGCTGTCAACGATGCCCAGAATCCGCGAAAGAATACGGCGGACTCTCCGTTCCGTCAGCAGCATGACATCATGGCCGTATTCATCCCGCGCGCTTGTTCTGCGGCGCGCGCTGTCCCTGGTGATGCTGTCCTCCACCTTCAGCCATGCCGGCAACGGCAATGACAGGGAAGCGGGAGATGACCAAACCCCATCGGCAACGGTTGTCATGCCCGCGTCCGCGAACACTCTCCGGACAGGCATATTGCGCTCCGTCTCGATGACCCGCGCTTCCAAGTGCTTCCACCCCCTGACCGCGGCGCGACCGAGCGCCCACGTCACGACAGGAACTTCCAGGCCTTTTCCAAGCGCCCGGCAGGAGAGCAGATACGAATCGATCACTCCTTTTTCCGGAATATCCGGATCCTGTTTCAGTATGATCAACCCCATATTCTCAAACGTCGAATATCTGTCTTCGACGCCCAGGATAACAACATCCGCCCCCGATTCCGCCAATGCCAGAAGATCGCGCATGGCATAGCGGCGGGTGGTGGAATTGAACTGGTTGGTCTTTTGTGAAAGCTGCTCGGCCCGCGCCGCATTGATCTCGGAGAGAGGAGCCAGATGCAGATGAAGATCGAGGCTGGCATAAAACCCGTCCAAATCGACAAACCGCATCTTTTCCCTGTCGGCTCGTATTTTCGCCGTCATATTGCCGCTCCGGAGGTTGTCCTCCCCGCTTGCGCCCGCTGATTCCAGCCAGGGACAATCGATAAGGCTGTCGGCGAATTCGGCGGGATCGGAGGGGAGTTCAAGTACTTTGACTTCCGGCAAAACGCGGCGCATGAGAGCGCGCTCAATGTGGCTGTCGTCGACGAACAAAATGGACGAAAGCCCCAAATTAAGCTCTCCCGCGATTTCCTTTACATATTCCCATTTCGGACGCCACCCCAGGCGATGGGTCACGAGATCCGAGGAGCGGATAAGCATGTCCGGGAGGGTATCCATGGCGGCCAGCGCATGCCGGGCATCGTTTTTGCTGCACGCGGCCAGCAGGATCCCGTCTTTTTTGCAATTCTTCAAAACAACCTGAAACTCGCGATAGGCGTTGCCGGGATAATCGCCGCCAACGGCAAGGCCGGATAGGCCGTCTTCGCCAAGCACTCCCCCCCAAAGCGTGTTATCCAGATCAAGAACAATCGCCCTGACGGAATTCCCCGTCAACGAGCCAATGAGTGCCGCCCATTTTCGGCCCAAAAGTTCGGACATTTTTTCAGAATACCCAAACCGCCCCATCAACCGCAAACGGGGATCGACAGCCCGCTCACCCGTTGCCGCAGCCATGTTCGCCGGATCGATCCACAGCGTTTTCCGAATGCGGGCAAGCCGCTCGCGCATCATCGCATTGGCGCGTTCGAACAAGAGTTGTGTCTCTTCATCCGCCCCGGCGTCCAGGGGAGCGAAGCGGGTGACTATCAGCCAACCATCGTTTTGGGATGCCCATTCGGCAATGGCATCGGCATACTCGCCGATTGTTTCCATTGCGCCGGCAGGCAGAGCGCCTCGAATGGTCAGACACCCCAGTACATCCTCAAGGCGATCGCACAGTATGGAGATGCCCGGTCGTAAACGAACCAGATCGGAATCGTCCAGCCGCAATTGTTGCATCAGTTGACCATAGGGAGACGAGTAGACGTGCCAATCCCTGTTCGGCACAAGGCTCTTGAGGTTGTCTTCCAACGCCCGCCGCGCCAAATGCGTGTTGGCGGATCCGAGGAGCGCAATATCCAGTCGCGCGTGCCCGTTGCCTTCTCCCCCCTTTTGAATCTGGCGCTCAACGTCGGAACGGTTGACAACCATGGCCAGCGGATCGCTCGCCAACATGCGATCGCAAACATTTGCCAATACTTGCGTTCTGACAGCCGTAACGTGCCCGCGCCACAGATCAAATTCCAGAGTCCCGCCGTCTGCATGAAGTTTTCTATACGCCATGCGCCAGCTTGTTGTCGGGTTAATCCGCCAGTCGCGGACGAAGAGGTTGGTCATGACCGGTTCCATGCCGTGTCCGATGTCCCAGTCAGCCTGACCGCTGAAATTCTTGTGGAGACGATAGGGAACGCCGGCTAGCATCTCGGAGCGGTGGCATTGCGTCAAATACTCGACGCCGCAGCCCAACGCGATGAGCCAGGCATTTTCCTTCTCAAAGAGACCAAACGGGGAATCATCGCCGAACGAGGTAGTCGAGCGGCAAGCGAGCAGCCTGTCGACGCCGGAACCGACAGCGACAAATGAATAGACCGGATGCCTTGTCCGTACCGCACCGCGCATACGCGCAAGAATCAAATCGGCGGCAATGCCGGTTTCGGAGCGGCTTTTGGTCAGATGGAACGACTTTCCCTGGCAGAAGGAGAAGGTGAAGGCGGGAAAAACCCATGTCCAGCCCAACTTTTTGTATTCGGCAACCACATCCATGAACGCGGTTTCAAATCTCTTGGGGGGCATAAGGTTGGAAAATGACGAATGCATCACCACAAACCCCGGGGGCGTGGTGAGGATGCGGGAAAAAATACTGCGTAGTTTTTCACCCGATCGTTCCGTTATTGTCAAGTCGCGCTCTTTCTCAGGCATTGAACAAGGAAGCCGGAAAACCTTTTCCCGTACATGTCATGATACTGTAAGAAGGCTGGCCGACGTCCAGTCCCCGGTCAACTCACATAGTATATAATTGGCTTTTGAAGGCAAGGGGTTAAGGAAGGGAATAGCGCCAATCAAACGCAAGAAGCATGGCCGTCCGGAACAAAGTATCTTTGCGCGAGGTCTGGAACTGCTGGTCGGCGTGTTTCATGGCACTGGACACGACTTGAGAAGGACGAGTCACGTGCTCTTTGCCATATTACGGGGCGCTGCAAGACCTGCGACAGGAAAATAGTCGTGTACAGTGGGAGACCTCCTTCAGCCATTACACGTGCCTCCCGCTGATTGTGGTAAATAAAACGGCCATACTTTCCTGCGGCTCTGTGAAAACGGATTGAAATAACGCACTCTGAATCCAAAAGGAAATACTACCTACAAGAGGGAGCAGCAACACAGAATTATCGGTGAATATTTACAGACAGTAACCTGCCCCCGGAAGCGAGTCTACCCAAGGATCACTCCGGCGCTTTCTGATACGCGAAAACGAATTTGGTGTTGTTTTCGAAAAGGTGTTTCTGGTAGCGCTTGTCCTCGCAGTTGTCGGTGATGACGCAATTGATCCGGCTGATGTCGCCGATGCTGTATAGATCCACCTTGTTGAACTTGCCGCTGTCGACCATCAGGTACGTCGCCTTGCACAGGCGCACTATCACCTTGATCAGGTTGTAGTCCAGAATCTCGCTGTACGCCACGCCCGCTTGAAGATCAAACCCCTCCGACGAGAAAAACGCCTTGTTGACGAAAAAACCGGCCAGGCTCTCCTCCGGATCGTGCGGCTGGTTGTGATGCAACCCCCGCAAATGCCGCACCTCGCCGCCAAGCAGGAACACCTTTTTCACGTATCCGTGTATCTCCAGCGCCAGACTCACGTTGTTGGTGACGACGGTTATCTCCGGCATGTTCTTGAAAAACGAGTGCATAAGGTAGCAGGTCGAGCCCGGACCGACGAAAATGGCGTCGCGCGCCTCCACTATCGACATCGCCGTCTTCGCAATCGCCTTTTTCGCCGCATAATCGGGGATGTTGACAATGTCCTGATTCCGCCCCGCCTCGTTTTCGACAAGAACCGCTCCGCCATGGATTTTGGCGAGAAAACCCTCTTCCGCGAGTTTATCCAAATCCTTGCGCACCGTCACGTCGGAAACATTCAACAACTCCGTCAGCGTTGAAACGTCGACGATCTTGTCGTGAAGCAAAACCTCGCGAATCTTTTCCAGACGCTGTGTCGCAAACACGACGCTTCTCCCCGCTCAGGGTCAATGCACCCGCCAACAATCCACCGGCGCGGGCAGCGCCCGCATATCACTATACTATCATAAAACGAATCGCTGTCAAACACGATATATTCGTAATACCGTGATTATGCGAATATAAATCGCTGTTTTTATTTTTGTATTCATAATAAAAAATAACTAAATCAAAATAAAGCGAAAGTTTTGACTTGACTATTGGAAAGTGCGGGGTATATTCCCTTTGTACGAGGCACATGTTTCTTTCCCGCGATTTCCCCGCTCCGAAAGGCGAACCGATGAACTGCTACATGGGCATCGACCTAGGCACAAGCGGCGTCAAGGTGATTGTTCTGGACGAAACCGGCAAAAAAATCGCCGAGGCCAACCGCGAGCAGACCATGGACACCCCCGGAGACGGCTGGGCGCAGCAGGAACCGGCCATGTGGTGGGAAAACACCCGGGCGGCCGTC
>QMCD01000341.1_pt1 | contig 33054 bp, 30 predicted proteins | sample 1821841 | NCBI WGS metagenome assembly QMCD01 (sample SAMN01991225, study PRJNA193472) | Termite gut metagenome, whole genome shotgun sequencing project. | isolation source: worker | host: Macrotermes natalensis
GGCGGTATATTTCTGTTGCACTTTCCTTGGAGTCGCCTCCACCGGACGTTATCCGGCATCCTGCCCTGTGAAGCCCGGACTTTCCTCACCTGCTCCGGCGTGAGCCGGAAGCAGCCGCGATCATTTATTCTACTTGGTATTTTCAGCTGGTATATTTAGTTAGTATTTATTAGTTAGTATTTTTAGTTAGTATTTTTAGTTAGTATTTTTAGGTAAGTGAATTTTATGCATCTAAGCTTTAGGCATCAGGCTTTAGGCTTTAGGCTTTAGGCATGGAATATGCTGCCGCCGATAAATTCCCGGCATATGGAGTTGATCGGCACGCCTTCGCTGCTGACGCCGATAAAATACTCCAGAAATTTCAGAAGCCGCTTGGCCTCGTGGTATTCCGCTTCCTCTTTGCCGATCTGGAACAGCAGGGGCTCCGCGTACTGCTTTAATACGGCCAGCTCATAGATGAGCACCGAATTGAACATGGCATCGGCTCCTTCCTGAAAAGGGAAGATATTCAGTTCTTCGCCGCGGCGCACCGACGGCCACATCTGAATGGTCCGGCCGGCACTGGCGCCCCTAGTCCGGGCGTCTCTCACCATGCGGCGCAGCAGCCTGCTGTCGGTAGTCGGTATCCGGTTATGGCCATCCACATTCAGGCCAGTCAGGGCGCTGATATAGATCTTGTATTTACTTTCTTCCGGCAGCGATAACGATGTCTTAGGATTTAGTCCGTGGATCCCTTCGATCACCAGGATATCATCCGGACCCAGTTTCTTCCGTTTGCCCCGGTATTCTCTCCGGCCGGTCAAGAAGTTAAAGCTGGGGAGTTCTACCATATGACCGGCCAGCAGGTCGCTCATATCCTGATTGAACTGTGCCACATCAATGGCTTCCAGACATTCGTAATTATAATCACCGTTTTCGTCCCGCGGCGTATGCTCGCGGTTGACAAAATAATCATCTAGGCCGATCGGATGGGGGATCAGGCCGTATGATTTGAGCTGTATCGACAGGCGGTGCGAAAAGGTGGTCTTGCCGGATGAAGAAGGACCGGCAATCATTACGAACTTGACGCCGCTACGGTTGACGATGTCCTGGGCAATCTCCCCGATTCTTCTTTCCTGCAGCGCCTCCTGTACCAAAATCAAGTCGTTGATTGTGCCGCGGCAGATTACATTATTCAGATCCCCTACCGTAGTGACGCCCATCTTCCGTCCCCATTCCTCGGCCTGCATCAGGGTATTGAACAATTTTTCACGCGGTTCAAAGAAAGCAATCTTATTAGGGTCGTTCTGCTCAGGCAAAAGGAGCATCAGGCCGCCTTCAAAGGAAAATACATCGAAGAATTTGATATATCCCGTGCTGGGCAGCATAAATCCATAATAATAATCGTAATATCCGTCCAGGCAATAGATATTGACCGCCGAACTGCGCCGAAAACGGAACAGCTTCTCCTTATCGGCCATATTGCGTTCCTTGAACAAGGCCAAAGCCTCTTCGATTGGATATGACTTTTTGACAATAGGAATGTCACTGGCAACCAGCTCGTTCATTTTCCGGTTGATTGCCTTGACATCCGTCTCGCTCAGCTTGCGGTCGGTGCCAAGGCTGCAATAATAGCCGTGGCCGATTGAAAACGACACCGTTACGCTTTCGGCGGCCTGATGGCCGATCACATGCTCAACGGCCGTCATCAGCAGCATGACCGCCGAGCGCACATAAGCCTTGTGGCCTATTCCGTCGCTTAACGTAATAAAGGACAGCTCGCAGTCTTTTCTTAGCGGCTTATGCAGTTCTCTGATCTTACCGTTCTCGGTAACTAAGGCAATCAGATTGTCATAGCGTTCCTGATACTCAAAAGCGATCTGCTCAAATGCAATGCCTTCATTGTATCGTTTCTCTTCTCCGTTGATAATAACTTTAACCATTTAGCGGCTCCTCCGGTAAGTTTCAGATTGGTTTAGCTAGTACTACTGTCTATAGTATATAATCTGGGGGTTCTTCAATTGCTTCATATCGGGAGATGTCCGGCATCTCACGCTTAAAGTACTCAGTCAGGTTGGCCACGAAGATTTTCTCTAGGCCATAGTGGCCGGCATCTATCACCAGGAGCTTTTGCGCCAAGGCGTCCAGGCCCATATGATGTTTGACGTCGCCTGTAATCAGGACTTCGGCCCCTGAACGGACAGCCTGCTCCAAAGCGCCGGCGTAGGAACCGGGGACGATGGCGGCTCTTTCGACCGTCTGTTCACTGTCGCCATAAACACGTACATGGTCAAGTGAAAATCTTAATTTTACCAATTCGGCACATTCCCTTAAGGTCATGACGTGGGGAAGGCGGCCGACCCGGCCAATGCCTTCTTGGGAAACATTGTCTTCATAAGTGACCTCAAGTACCTGCCTGTTATGAAGACCCAGCAAATCGGCGGCGGCATCGGCCATACCCATGACATCAAAGTTAGTGTGCATGGCATAGTGACAGATATCGTGGCGAATCAGCATATAAATACGCCGCCCGATGAAATCTTCATTCATTATCCGGTTCAGCGGCTTAAAGATAAGCGGGTGATGGGTCAGCAGCAGATCGGCCTTTTCACGAATCGCCTGCATGATAACCGGCTCGCTGGGATCTACCGCAATGCATACCTTCTTTATTTCTTTGTCCTGTCTTCCCACTAAAAAGCCGGTATTATCCCAGCCTTCCGCAAATGAAAGCGGGGACAGCTGTTCCAGTTTTGCCGTTACCTCACTGTGCCTCATAATTACCTCCCCATTCCGCAAGCAGCCTGATGATTTCTTCTGCTTCTTCCTGCAGTTCGCGGATCCGCCTTTGTTTACGGCAGCTTGACTCCCCTACATCCCTATCTACTCCTGCCGTGCCGGCAGTGATATTACTGTTGATACTACTGTTGACATTACTCTTAATATTACTGTTTATATTACTGTTTATATTACTGTTTATATTTCTGTTTATATTTCTGTTTATATTACTGATAATATTATTGTGATGCTCTAATGTATGGCTTAGGTACTGCTTTAATATCGGGTGGCGCTGCTTAAGGAGCAGGCGACCCCAGCGATCCTCTTGATGGATTTGTCGTGGCGGGAACTGGCTTGCTGGCCGGTCGCCGTAGGCTGGGGAAACGGCAGGCCGCACTTTCATAAGGAAGTAATATTTATTATCCTCAAACACCATCTCTTCGGCACAGACCACGTACCCGGCCAGGCGGAGAAAGCGGCGAAAAGCCGGTATTTCTGACTGGGGCTGGAGGATGATTTCTTTAAAGCCGTCTGTTTTGGCGGGTTCTGCGCTTATAATAGCCTTCATCAGGCGCCCGCCCATGCCGGCCAGGATGAGGCTATCCGCTTCACCGTCCCGAAGTTCCTTGAGGCCGTCGGACAATCTGGTTTCTATGTAAGCGGTCAGCTCTCTCTCCCTGATATGCTGGCTCGCCCGCGCCAACGGGCCGGAACGGATATCCATGGCAATCACGCGCATGCTGATTCCCTGTTCGATTAAGTAGATGGGAACCCAGCCATGGTCACAGCCCACATCGCAGACGCGATTCCCCTGCGTTATCATCTCGGCAGCGGCCTTAAGCCGCGCAGACAGGACAACCGGTTTGTTTATTCCGGCCATCAGTCCAGATAATCCTTTAACTTGCGGCTGCGGCTCGGATGCCGCAATTTGCGCAGGGCCTTGGCTTCAATCTGGCGGATGCGCTCCCTTGTCACATTAAATTCCTTGCCGACCTCCTCAAGTGTCCTGGCGCGGCCGTCGTCAAGGCCGAAGCGGAGGCGCAGAACCTTCTGCTCCCGCTCGGTCAGGGTTCCCAACACTTCAACCAGCTGTTCCTTGAGCAGGGTGAAGGCGGCGGCGTCGGCGGGAACGGGAACGTTGTCGTCCTGGATGAAATCGCCCAGATGGGAATCTTCTTCTTCGCCGATCGGGGTCTCGAGCGATACCGGCTCCTGGGAAATCTTCAGTATCTCCCGTACCCGTTCGACCGGCATCGCCATATCCTCGGCGATTTCCTCCGGTGTGGGTTCGCGCCCCAGTTCCTGGAGCAGCTGCCGGCTGACGCGGATGAGTTTGTTGATGGTTTCCACCATGTGCACGGGAATCCGGATGGTTCGGGCCTGATCGGCGATCGCCCGGGTGATCGCCTGTCTGATCCACCAGGTGGCATAGGTAGAAAACTTATATCCTTTACGGTAGTCAAATTTTTCTACGGCCTTAATCAGACCCAGATTGCCTTCCTGGATCAGATCCAGAAAAAGCATGCCACGTCCGACATATCTCTTGGCGATGCTGACCACAAGACGGAGGTTGGCTTCGGCCAGGCGTTTTTTGGACTCTTCGTCGCCCATTTCCATTTTCCTGGCCAGTTCGATTTCTTCCTCAGCGTTTAGCAGGGGAACTTTACCGATTTCTTTCAGGTACATCCTGACGGGATCCTCGATGCTGATGCCGTCGGGAACTGACAGGTCGATGTTTTCCACATCCACTTCGTCTTCTTCGGTGAGGATGATTTCCTCATCCTCAATTTCATCCCCCTCGGTAATCCTCAGCACATCGACGCTGTTTTGTTCCAATGCTTCCATGACCTTATCAAACTGTTCTTCTTCCAATGTCATATCAGAAAAATGATCGTTGATTTCCTGATATTCCAAGACATTCTTTTTCTTTTTGGCATTGGCAAGAAGGTTTTTAAGCTTCTCGTCAAATTTTGCCTGTGTAATTTCGTCCATTCAGCTTTGCCCTTTCTGGTTTATATGTGTTGCTAACTTGTTGCTTTATCCCGCCTGGATTACTATTGTTCCCCTAGTCTAAGGAAATATGCGTTTTACTAAGTTCTTCCAAGGCCTTTTTTCCGGCAATCACCTGATTAATGGCATCGACATCGCTGCCGAGCTTGGCGGAATAGTAGTCATAGCTATGTTTCTTTACTGCATAAAGAATATCGTGAAATGCCTTCTCCTGATCGGCCTTGGCAGTCAGCTCCGCCAGCCTGGTGTTAAAAAGGGATGCGGCTTCGCGCTGCTCTTCTTCGTCGGCAAACAGGCTGATGATGGCCGCCGGGTTACATTCCCCTACTTCAAGGCCGGCAAACAGCTTGTCCGCCGCCTTCCGGTAGAGATCCCCGGTAAAATCCGCCGGTGAAATGAGGCGGCGGATCCGCGGGTAAAGCGAAGGCATATCGGTGAGCCAGGTGAGGAGGAGCTTCTGGGACCTCCTGGCCTTGTCTTCCGGCGTGTTCTTGCTGTTGATACCTGACTTAGGACGTTCGGCCGGCTTTGCCAAGCCGGTCTTGGCCGCATAGGACAGCACGAGCTTGCGGAGACTGTCAAAACCGATATGGTACCTGTCGGCGGCCGCTTCCATGTAGTTCTCACGTTCTACTTCCTCCTGGATGAGGCACAGCTTCTTGGCAATCTCCCGGTGAAACCTGGTCTTGGCCTCAGGATCCTTTGTATCGAAATCCTTTTCCAGAATACGCAGCTCAAAGAAAAAGCTGTTCTCCGCGCTACCAATCCGCTCTTCAAAGGCATCAGGACCCCTGTTCTTAATAAACTCATCCGGATCCTTGTAGGGTTCCATGTTTAAGACCCTAGCCGTCAGTCCGGTTTCTTTCAGGATGCCGATGGCCCGCAGGGCGGCATTGATACCCGCGCCGTCACTGTCGTAAGCAAGGATCACTTCTTCGGTATAGCGGCGGAGCAGATTGGCCTGTCCAGCGGTAAAGGCCGTTCCTAGGGAGGCGGCGGCCTGAGTGAAGCCGGCCTGGTGAAGGGCGATCACGTCCATATAGCCTTCGCAGAGGATAATATGGTTTTTCCGGGCTGTCCTAGCCATATTAAGCCCATAGAGATTGCGGCTCTTGTCAAACACCATCGTCTCAGGGGAGTTGAGATATTTGGGATTCCCGTCTCCCATGACACGGCCGCCGAAACCGATGACGCGGTGATTGAGGTCCTGAATAGGAAACATGACCCGGTTCCAGAATTTGTCATGCAGCCCCATTCTCTCATCAAAGGAGGCCAATCCGGCCTCTTGCATCAGTTCGTCGGCATAGCCTTTGCTGCGCAGGTACTGTACCAGGTCATTGCTGGTCACATGGGCAAAGCCGAGCCCGAATCTCTTGATGGTTTCCTCTTTAAGCTGGCGGCTCGCCAGATAACGGTAGCCGATCTGTCCCTTGTCGCCGCGTAACTGGAAGTAGAAATATTTAGCGGCTGCTTTGTTGATCTCTAAGAGCCTGGCCTTCTTGCCTTCCTTTTTCTTCATTTCTTCGGAATATTCGAGCTCGGGAAGCCTCACCCCGGCCTTGTCCGCCAGCAGCTTTACGGCCTCCGGAAAAGAATAGTTCTCGTATTCCATGATAAAAGTGAACACGTTGCCGCCCGCGCCGCAGCCAAAGCAATAATACATCTGCCTGATGCCAGACACGGAAAAAGACGGAGACTTCTCGTTATGGAAAGGACAGAGGCCGAAGTAACTGCTGCCCTTTTTCTGGATCCTCACATAACTGGAAATCACGTCTACGATGTCACTTTTCATACGTACTTCTTCAATTATTCCTTCAGGATAATGCATACTCTTTCCCACTCATATCCTTCACAATATGATCCTATACTAGCCGTGCCACGATCTTGGCACAAAAAGCTCGTCGTATTTGGCAATCGCAAAGCGGTCGGTCATCGATGCCAGATAATCACAGACGATCCGCTCAGGCCGATCGCCCGTATCAAGAAGCTGCCTTAAATCATGGGGAATCAGTTCCAGATGCCGCAAGTAATACTCATAGAGGGTCGCCATGAGATGCTCGGCCTTTTGTTCCTCGTTCTTGGCTTCCGGGTTCCGGTAGACCCGTTCAAACATAAAATTCCGCAGGTTTTGCATAGCCGCATCGACAGACGGGGACAGCTTAATGTCGTTTTGGCCAAAACTGGTGGAAACCAGATCATGGATGAAAAAATCCAGCCGGGCGCCGGTGGTATCACCGATCGCTTCCCGGATCTTTGGCGGTACGTCGGCTTCGGTCAGGATCCCACCCCGGACGGCATCATCCATGTCATGGTGCATGTAGGCGATCTTATCGGAAAAACGGACAATCTTGCCCTCCAGCGTGGCGGGCTTACCGTCGGTCTGGTGATTGCGGATACCGTCGCGGACCTCCTCGGTGAGGTTCAGCCCCTGGCCGGCCTTTTCCAGCACTTCCACGACGCGAACGCTCTGTTCGCTGTGGCTGAACCCCAGCGGGCACAGCCTGCTGAGGACACGCTCGCCGGCATGGCCGAAAGGGGTATGACCAAGGTCGTGTCCCAAGGCGATGGCCTCGGCCAGATCTTCATTGAGCCGCAGGGCCTTGGCAATGGTCCTGGCGTTCTGGGACACCTCTAGGGTGTGGGTCAGCCGGGTCCGGTAATGGTCGCCTTCCGGGGTCAGGAAAACTTGGGTCTTGTCCTTCAGGCGGCGGAAGGATTTGCTATGGAGAATACGGTCGCGATCGCGCTGATAAACCGGACGGATGTCGCACTGCTCTTCTTCGCGCCGCCGCCCTCTGCTGTCGGCACTGCGGGCAGCGTAAGGGCTCAAGTATTCTTTTTCCCTCTGTTCCAAAGCCTGACGGATATTCATCCTTGCTTCCTTTCTTGGTATGCAGCATATATCTTGCCGTTAAATAAAGCTCAGGTAATCTTAACCGGATATTTTCGCATCATAGACTATCCTTCACTTTTTAATATTCGGTATTATGCGATGGAATCCTTTATTTTTTAAGTGAGGCTGTTAGGCGATTATTCCCGGAATGTCGTTAATTGCTAAATATTACCGTTACTACCGGCATATTTCGTAGATAAATTCCGCATTCCGTTCCATCGCTTCATAGGCAGCTTTAAAAGGAGACATCTGATATACGTGCCACATGCCGTTCTGGATGTCGATCTTCGCTGAAACATCGGCCTGCAGCAGTCTTTTATAAAGCTCGGTAGCATCACTTAGCAGAATCTCGTTGTCGCCTGTCTGGATATAGACCGGCGGCAGACCGGCTAACTCACCAAACAGCGGTGAAATAAAAGGGTCGGCCAGCTCCTCAGACGGCTCCACATAATTCCTGATCATCCGGCTGATGTATTCTCTGCTTAAGACCGGGTCAATCTCTGCCTTTGTCTGATGGCTTTCTCCGGATAAGGTCAGATCCGTCCAAGGTGACATCAAGACAAGGCCACGCGGCAGCAGGCGCTGCTGGTTTTTAAGCCTGAGCACTAAGGAAAGCGCCAGATTGCCTCCCGCTGAATCGCCCGCCACGATGACGTCCCGCGCCCCATATCCTAATAGCATAAGGTAATCCCATGCCTTCATGGCGTCTTCCGGAGCGGCGGGATAAGGATGTTCCGGTGCCAGACGGTAGTCAAAACACAGGACGTCCATCGAAGTGGAGGAAGCCAGCTTACTGGTCAGGGTTCGGGCATACAGCCTGCTGCCGGTGGAGTAGCCGCCGCCATGGCAATACAGGATCACGGTTTTCTTCATATGGGCACGGTTGACGCTGACCCATTCCGCCCCCATATCTTCGATGTATATTTCGTCTATCTTGATTTCCTTGCTGCTGCCAAAGATCGCCCCTAGCTGATTCTGGGACTGCCGGTGCTTACTGATATCAGGATTCTCCACCAGCCCATGCACTCTTTTGATGAAAGACATCAGGCTGTGGTTCATGTTTTCTTCTTGTTTCCGCCGTCCCGGCCTCTTGTCGAGAATCGTCATATGAACCTCCAAATATAAATGAAAATGGCTTACTTTACAGCCTGAACTTAATTCGCTTAAAGGATGCAAAGCACCTGCCATTAGTAAAAAATCATTCTATGTCCTATCTTACTCTGCGTTTGTATAATTTACAATATCAAACTTCAGGGAATTATTTTATGGGCGGTCGGTTTTCTCGGCGGACGCCTTAAGAGCCAACGCCGAGGAAACCAAGTATTACTTTTATACCTAAACTATAATTACTGGCGAATTAAACATTAATTCCCCAACCCAGACATTGCAGACCCATGCCATGCTATGATATACTGTAGAGAAAATATCCGAAAATATCCATAGAAACAACACAGCCGACCCGGCACTAGGAGACATTTTGAAGCAGACCAAGCGTAAGTTCAAGACCTCAGAGAAGAAAATATGGTACAAGCTGGATCTTTCCGCCATCGTTTACCCCACCTTACAGCGCAAGGATTTTTCGTCGGTCTACCGGCTGTCTGTCGTTTTGAAGGAACCTGTTATTCCGGACATCCTCCAGCAGGCGGTAAATATTGCCCTGCCGCGCTTCCCCACTTACAAGACGGCGATCCACAAAGGTGTGTTCTGGCGTTATCTGGAGACGAATCACCGGCCGGGGCCGTTTGTGCAGGCCGATATCAAAAATCCCTGCATGCCCATGCCGTTTAAGGTGGACAACCGTTACCTGCTGCGCTTCTACTACCACAATTGCCGTATCGCTATGGAAGCGCACCACTGCCTAGGCGACGGCAGCGGCGGGATGTGTGTCCTAGTCACCGTGGCCGCCATCTATCTGCGTCTGCTGGGAAATACGGTCTCCAACGGCGGTTTTGTTCTTGACATTGATCAAGAACCTGATCCCGGCGAACTGGAAGATGCCTATATGAAATACGCCAACGCCCAAGTACGGCCGCCCCGTCCCGGTGAAAAGACTTACCGGATCAGGGGTACTAAAGAGCCCTTCTACACCCTGAATATTATTGACGGCATCATGTCGGTAAAAGAAGTGCTGGCCGTAGCCGGGAAGTACCAGGCCACCATCACCGAATACCTGAATGCCGTTCTGCTGTATGCCCTCCTCAAAAAACAGCAGCAGGAGAAGCCTTCCCGGCTAAAACCGGTCCGTATCGCCATGCCGGTCAACCTGCGGCGTTTTTTTCCTTCTAAGACGCTCCGTAACTTTATTACGATGGTATATCCCGGTATCGATCCCCGGCTGGGCGACTATGAATTTGAGGAAATCATCACTCATGTCCATAATTATATGCGCTACTATATCAACGAGAAATTCCTGCGCGGCGATATTACGACCAATGCTGCGACCCAGCGTCATCCCCTGATCCGGATCGTTCCGCTTTTCCTGAAGGATTTTGTGGTGCGCTCTTTCTATACTAGGGTCCAGGACCGCTTTTCCTCAGCCGGGCTGACCAATATGGGGGCGATGAAGATTCCCGCCGACATGGCAGACCACGTAGAACGTTTTGATATCTATATGGGACAGCCCTTTTCTACCCGTACCAACTGTGCCATCATCAGTTTCGGGGATGTCTTGACAATCAACTTCGCCAGCAGTATCATCGAAGCGGATGTGGAACGGTATTTTTTCTGCCGGCTTATCCAGGACGGAATCCACGTAAAGATCGAAAGCAACCGGAAACAGGAACCGGCAGCTCTTTAACCCGATAGCCTACCTCTTAATAATGAAACAAGTCAGCCAAGATGGAGAAAATCATATGTCATATTGTGTGAACTGCGGAGTCGAACTGGACAGCTCCCTAAACCGGTGTCCTTTGTGTAATATCCCCGTAATCAATCCTGCCGCCCCGCGCGAGAAACTGCTTGATGAAAGCAGCACCGCCACCTTTCCTGAGAAAAAGGGCCAGGTCGAAGAAATCAACCGCCATGACCTAGGACTGCTGATTTCCATCGTCCTGGGCGGAACCGCTTTCAGTTCCCTGATGCTGAACCTATTTGTTATCCGGGGCAGCTGGTGGTCGCTGCTGATCATCGGCGCATGTGTCGTCCTTTTTTTCCTGGTATTCCCTGCCTTGATCTATACCAAGACACCGATCTATGTTTCCCTGCTGTTTGACGGCCTTTCGCTGGTCTTATATCTTTATTTTATCTCGCTTGTTACGGTTTCAAAGACCTGGTTCTTTGGGCTGGCCGTACCTGTTGTCGTCCTAGTCATGATACTGGTCCTGATCTTTGTCTGGCTGCTCAGATCCTTTAAGGTCACGATGCTGACTAGCGGGCTTTACTTTTTTACCGAGACCGCGTTGCTCTGTGTCGGCCTAGAACTGCTGATAGACCGATATCAGGGTTTCGACCTGAAAATCTTCTGGTCGGCCATCGTCCTCACCGTATGCGCCGTCATTGATTCCGCCTTGATTACCGTCCTGTCACGCCGCCGCCTGCGCGACGCGGTCAGAAAACGTTTGCATTTTTAATGCGCCTGCATATAATAGGTATAAAAACATGTAATGATATTATTGACGTTGCAGTATCATTAGGGAGCATATATGGAACAAAATCAAGACTATCAATGTTCGCAGCCATGTCGTATCACGGATTACGGCCCCAATCCTTATGTCGTGGATATTGAACAGGCAACCCTCAATAACCCCAACTACCGAACCGCCCTGTGGACAGGTGGATATCTTCAAGTAACGCTGATGTATATCCCGGTAGGCGGCGAGGTCGGACTGGAAGTCCATCCTGATACGGATCAGTTCCTGCGCGTTGAAGCCGGAAACGGACTCGCCCAGATGGGGAGCAGCAGTGACTCACTGAATTACCAGTGCCATGTATATAACGGCGACGCCATCATGGTTCCCGCCGGAACATGGCATAATGTAACTAATATTGGCAATGAACCGCTCAAGCTATACACCCTTTACGCACCGCCACATCATCCCCATGGCACCGTCCAAGGGACAAAAGCGGATGCCGATGCGGAAGAAGCCGGACATTGACCACGACCTGGCCTGTCGTCTCTTGCGTGCTGTCTTAATGGTCAGCCCATTGGGATGACTTGCTGATATAAAAATATGGCCGTTATTGTTAGTGGGTATCGGGCTAACGATAACGGCCTGATTTAAGGTAGGCAGGGGTATATTGCATGGATGGTCATCGTTATATTGTATGAATGGTCAACTAGGGGGATTTAGGATGATGTTTCTGGCCAGTTATAATACAAAAGTCATCTTTGCGTTTTTGACACTATTACTAAAGGCTGCTATAATGTAATACAAATTAAGATGAGTGGGCTTTTATCATTATGAGAAACCCGGATGAAGTTGCTACCAATCCATAGGATCAAAATGGGCTGCCGCGTATAAATCTGTTTTTATTGAATATATATTGTTAGTGAATGAAAATGTAAACTGAACCGGCAAATGTTATCAGGCACACGAGGAGTATGAAAATGAAGTGGAATACTAAAAATATTAATGGAGTCATTCGCACTGCTGCGGTAATAGCCTTGACCGGCAATATTTTGCTGGCTGTTATTAAGATATTGGCGGGCACTTTATCCAGCAGTTTTGCCTTGATCAGCGATGGTATCGACTCATCGGCTGATGCCCTGATCAGCATAATCACCCTCGTCGTTGTGAAGATTATGTCCAAGCCGGCCGATGCCGGGCACCCGTGGGGACATGGGCGGGCGGAGACGGTTACGACCGCTTTTTTTTCTTTTTTGCTTTTTTTTATGGGCGGGCAGCTAGTTATCAATGCGTTGACATCATTACTTTCTAGAAACCAGGCTTCGGCTCCTTCTTTTCTAGCCATGGTCATCACGATTATTTCTATTATAGGGAAGGTGCTGCTTGCTTGGTGCCAGTTCAGCCTGGGTAAACGCTCTGATTCCGGAATGATCATCGCCAATGCCAAAAATATGGCCAGTGATGTCCTCGTCTCTGTCGGTGTCCTGGCCGGCCTCATTATCTCTGCCGTCACGGGCTCGGGCTCTGCCGACATCATCATCGCCGGGCTGATCGGTATATGGATCATTAAGACGGCGGTCGGCATCTTCCTTGAGGCCAATCTTGAGCTGATGGACGGCAACAGCAGCACCGAACCTTACCAGGTCATCCTAGACGCCGTCAGCTCCGTGGAAGGTGCCGGCAATCCGCACCGCGCCCGGATGCGGCGTGTCGCCGGCTTCTGGGATATCAACCTGGACATCGACGTAAACCCGGAATGTACGGTCTTGGAAGCCCATGAAATAGCTTCACAGGTCGAGGCGGAAATAAAGCAGCGACTGGAAAACGTCTTCGATATCATGATCCACATCGAGCCGCAGGGAGATGACAATGACGAAACTTTTGGCCTGTCGGAGGCAATGATGCGCGGTAAAACTTAAGCGAAGCCTGAATGAAAATCTAGTTGGCATACCTCCCTACCTATGATATACTTGCAATGGTAATATTTTAGTCTACTGAGGAGGAACAACATGCCGCAAAGAACAGACATCCATAAGATACTCATCATCGGCTCCGGGCCAATCATCATCGGTCAGGCCTGTGAATTTGACTACTCCGGCACCCAGGCCTGCAAGGCGCTGCGGGCGCTGGGTTACGAAATCGTACTGGTCAACTCCAATCCCGCCACGATCATGACTGATCCTGAGACTGCCGATGTCACTTATATAGAACCGCTTAATAAAGATCGTCTGGAACAGATCATTGCCAAAGAAAGGCCGGATGCCCTGCTTCCCAATCTGGGCGGGCAGTCGGGCCTGAATCTTTGTTCTGAGCTGGATAAGGCCGGCATCCTAGATAAATATCAGATCAAGGTCATCGGCGTGCAGGTGGATGCCATCGAACGCGGTGAAGACCGGATCGAGTTTAAGAAAGCGATGGACGAGCTGGGTATCGAAATGGCCCGTAGCGAAGTCGCTTACAGCGTCGAGGAAGCCTTGGCGATTGCCGAGCAGCTGGATTATCCGGTGGTACTCCGCCCGGCTTATACGATGGGCGGCGCCGGCGGCGGCCTGGTCTACAACCGTGAGGAACTGATGACGGTCTGTGCCAGGGGACTGCAGGCCAGCCTGGTCGGCCAGGTCCTAGTGGAAGAGTCGATTCTCGGCTGGGAGGAACTGGAGCTGGAGATCATCCGGGACGCAGAGAACAATATGATCACGGTCTGTTTTATTGAAAATATCGATCCGCTCGGCATACATACCGGCGATTCTTTTTGTTCCGCACCGATGCTGACGATATCGGAAGAATGTCAGCGGCGGCTTCAGGAACAGGCTTATAAAATAGTGGCATCCGTCGAGGTGATCGGGGGCTGTAATGTACAGTTTGCCCATGACCCGGTCAGCGACCGGATCATTGTCATCGAGATCAATCCCCGGACTTCCCGCTCTTCTGCCTTGGCTTCCAAGGCTACCGGCTTTCCGATTGCCCTGATCAGCGCCATGCTGGCCTGCGGTCTGACACTTAAAGAGATCCCTTGCGGCAAGCACGGCACGCTTGACCGCTATGTTCCTGGCGGGGATTATGTGGTCCTTAAATTCGCCCGCTGGGCCTTTGAAAAGTTTAAGGGCGTGGAGGACAAGCTGGGGACGCAGATGCGCGCCGTCGGGGAAGTCATGAGCATCGGCAAAACTTATAAAGAAGCGCTGCAAAAGGCCATCCGCAGCCTGGAAACGGGCCGTTACGGGCTGGGAAATGCCAAGGATTTTGCCCGTAAAAGCAAAGAACAGCTGTTAAAGATGCTGGGGGTTCCTTCCAGCGAACGCCATTTCATCATGTACGAAGCCCTGAAAAAGGGGGCTTCGCTTGCGGAGATCCACGAGCTGACCAAGGTCAAAACTTATTTTATCGAACAGCTTCAAGAGCTGGTCAGGGAAGAAGCGGCCCTGTCCGCCTTGCCGGGTCAGCTGCCGGAGGACGGGATGCTGCGCAGTGCCAAAAAGAACGGCTTCTCCGATAAATATCTGAGCCAGCTTCTGGCGCTTCCGGAAGAAACCGTCCGCCAGCGGCGGCTTGCCATCGGGGTTGAAGAGACCTGGGAAGGCATCCATGTCAGCGGAACGCCGGACAGTGCCTATTATTTTTCGACCTACAATGCCCCTGACCGCAATCCGGTCCGTACCGATAAGCCGAAGATCATGATCCTCGGCGGCGGCCCCAACCGGATCGGCCAGGGCATTGAATTTGACTACTGCTGCGTTCATGCTTCGCTGGCTCTAAGAAAACTCGGATTTGAAACGATCATCGTAAACTGTAACCCGGAGACGGTTTCTACCGATTATGATACTTCCGACAAGTTGTATTTTGAGCCGCTGACCTTGGAAGATGTGCTGAGTATTTATAAAAAAGAGCAGCCGCTGGGAGTGATCGCGCAGTTCGGCGGGCAGACTCCCCTCAACCTAGCTGCCGAGCTGGAACAAAACGGCGTGACGATCCTAGGAACGTCACCTTCCGTGATTGACCTCGCGGAAGACCGTGATCTGTTCCGGGCGATGATGGACAAACTGGCGATCCCGATGCCGGAATCCGGCATGGCGACTACGGTGGCCGAAGCCCTGGATATTGCCCACCGGATCGCTTATCCGGTGATGGTCCGTCCTTCCTATGTCCTCGGCGGCCGCGGCATGGAAGTGGTCTATGATGACGAGAGCATGGAGGCTTATATGAAGGCGGCGGTCGGCGTTACCCCCGACCGGCCGATATTGATTGACCGTTTCCTGAACCATGCTATGGAATGTGAAGCCGATGCCATCAGCGACGGTACGCTGGCCTTTGTTCCGGCCGTGATGGAACATATCGAGCTGGCCGGCGTCCACTCGGGCGACTCAGCCTGCATCATCCCCTCGCAGCATATTTCGGCGGAAAATGTCCGGCTTATCAAGGAATATACGCGCCGTATCGCGGAAGAAATGCATGTCAAAGGGCTGATGAACATGCAATATGCCATCGAAAACGACAAAGTCTATGTCCTAGAGGCCAATCCGCGGGCTTCGCGTACCGTGCCGCTGGTGTCCAAGGTGTGTAATATCCGCATGGTGCCGCTGGCGATCGAAATCATCACGGCGGAAATCACCGGGCGGCCTTCGCCGGTTTCCGGCCTTAGTGAGCAGCAGATTCCTTTTTACGGCGTAAAGGAATCAGTCTTTCCCTTTAATATGTTTCAAGAGGTGGACCCGATCCTCGGACCGGAGATGCGTTCGACCGGCGAGGTGCTGGGACTGTCGGAATCGGCCGGCGAAGCCTTTTTCAAAGCTCAGGAGGCCACGCAGTCAACCCTGCCGCTGAGCGGAACGGTATTGATTTCGGTCAATCACCGGGATAAGGACGACATCGCCTCCATCGCTAGGAAGTTTGCCCAAGCCGGCTTTGACATCGCCGCCACGCAGAATACCTATCTGACGATAATAGAAGCCGGGATCGAAGCGCGTAAAGTGAATAAACTGTATGAGACCCGGCCGAATATCCCGGATCTGATCGCCAACGGGGAGATTGACATGATCGTGAATTCGCCCTCCGGCAAAGAAAGTGTCCACGACGACAGTTATCTGCGCAAGGCCGCGATTAAAGCCAAGATACCCTATATGACGACGGTCGCGGCGGCCAATGCGGCGGCGGATGGGATTCTGTATGTGAAAGAACATGGTTACGGGGAAGTACACTCGCTGCAGCGGCTGCATGGGCAGATCGGGAAAGAAGGTCCTACATGAACAGATTTATCGGCTATATCGGCAACTTTGCCGCCGGAACCGATTCCGGCATCCATGTCATTGAAACGGATCCGGTCACCGGAACCCCGGTCCTAGTGCAAAAAGTAGCCGACTGCGAGGCCCCGAACTATATTGCCCTTTCCAAAGACCGCCGCTTTGCCTATGTAGCAAGACGATCTGCCCCAGCCGAACCGCAACAAAACGGGGAAGTGGCCGCCTATGCGGTGCGCTCAGACGGCACGTTGTCGTTTCTCAATGCTATCCCCACCGGCGGCAACGATGATCTCTGTCATCTGTCGTGCAGCCTTGACGGCCAGTATGTTTATGCCGCCAACTACGGTGAAGGCACAATCATCTTATTCGGTACTGCCGCCGACGGTTCACTATACGGTACTGCCGCTGATGGCTCGCTGTCCGGCCCGCTACAGGTGATCCAGTGCGCCGGCAGCGGTCCCCATCCCCGGCAGGAAAGTGCCCACCTCCATTTCGCCGGGCCGTCTCCCGACGGAAAATATGTCTGCTGCGCCGATCTTGCGCGCGATGTCGTCGAGCTGTATGTCCATGGCGAAGATGGGCTGTTACGGCTGGAAACAACCATACATACCCCGCGTGGCGAAGGAACGAGACATCTGGTCTTTACGCCGGACGGGCGGCATCTATATATTGTTACGGAACTGGGATGTACCGTTTCCATCTACCGTTATCAGGATGGGCTGTGTCAGTACGTTGACTGCGTTCCGACATTACCCGAAGGCTATGAGGGTGACAAAGGCGCCTCAGCCATCCGCATCAGTCCCGATGGGAAACTGCTGCTTGTCGGTAACCGTTTTGCTGATAACATTGCTGTTTTCCGGGTAAATCCGGAGAGCGGGAAGCTGTTCCTGACAAGCAATGTCCCCTGCCTGTGGCCCCGTGACCTTAACTTTACCCCTGACGGACGTTTTGTCTACGTATGCGGCCAATTGGACGATGCCGTGCAGGTGTTTGCCGTGGTTAAGGAACCTGCGGTACTATCCCCGATCGGCTGCACATATGCGGTGAAAGCACCCAGCTGTATTGAGTTTTTATAGATTTGTTCCTGTGATGTTCCTTTGCCCTTTAAGCATCGCCTAGATTTTTATGGTTCAGCGCTACCTTCTTCTGCCGGTTCCCGCCACTTAGCATAATAATCCATGTCTTGGTATACGGGCCGGTATTCGTTATAATCGGTGCCGCCGAGCCGATCGGCGGTAAAATTCAGCAGCAGGGAACCGGTGTGGCGGGGAACCGGAGCCGGGCCGGGCAACTCTCCGTCCTTGACGTGAATACGTTTCCAGAGCAGGCCGTCCACATAGAAGCTGATGCGGTGATAGGTTTCTCCCTGGATCCATACCTCATCCAAGAATGTCATCCGCTGTTCAATAAAGTACTTAAGATACCGGACATTGTCCGCATGGTTATCATATTGGCGGTAACGGTTATGCATCGAACGCCAGCGGATATGGCACAAATCAACCGACTTGCCGTAAGTTGCGTCCAATTCATCGATCTGAACTTCCAGCATCTGTGTCAGTATCGGCCGGAAGACCGACTGATAGCATTGCTTGACCGCCGCCTGAAAGTCTTCTTTCTGATATAGATCCCGAAATAGGCCGGTAGCGGCGATATGATCGTGCAGCATCGTGATGCCCGTCGGGTCGCTGTTGAACTCATCCAGATCACAGTTGCCGAACGCCACGTCATAGTCCCAGAGCGGTCCGGCAAACAGTTTCGTACTCTGGTTGTCCGCCGGCTTGTAAAAATAACTGCTAGTGACGCCGCCGTCATAATTCTTGGTAATCTCCTCTACCAGATACTTCCTCACCAAGGAGTCCATGTCGATATAATCCGTATAGTGTCTGCCGGTCTGTGGGTTGATGCCGTCCAAGGCCGCCGCCGCATCCTGCATCTCCTGCATCAGGCCGGCGATATACTCGACCTGCTCTAAAGTAGCATAGCGGGGGCTGGCAATCGTATAGCAGTCACCCTGGGCGGTACGGAAGCCGCAAAGCGTCTCGCTTTCGAACCGTGCGGGCACTTCCCTTTCAATCACGTAGCCGCCGCTGATATCCTCCGGAATGTATCCTGTCTCGACCCATTTAAGCCTGCCGTCTTCCGATGTCCTTGCCTGTAAGGTCTTGATTTTTTCTATTTCTTCTTCCCGGTACATGGCCAACACTTCTTCCTCCATATCGCGGATCGCGATCCGCTCGGGGCTGACCTTGATCTTCTCACAGAGGGTATAGTTTCCTTGATATTCCCCGTTGCAGTACAGAGAAACAATCGTTCCCTGCGGTGTATAAGCCAGACCAGCTTGTTCGCCCATGGAAAATACCAGCAGGTTCCTAAAGTGCGTGTCATCATAGCCGTCCGCCAGCAAGTTCCAGCTCTTGCCCGCCCCGAAACCGAACAGGTCCGTGCTGTTATCCAAGGTAAATTCATAGGATTTCTTGTGAAGTCCCCAGGTGCTGTTGCCGCGGCCGCTTACCTGTTCCAGGCCGCCCTGATAGATCATCTCCCCGGCGGCGGTTATGATCTGAGCCTGGCCCCTTTCTTCGTTATCCTTGTTTTCATGAAGATAATCAAGGCTTCCGGATTCCGTTTCGATAAATAAGGCCGGGGTGTTTTCCATATGGCTGAAAATTACGGAAAACTCTGCCACCAGCTCTTCTTCTAGGTTATATATCTGCATCGGATAAGCGCTGTCCCAGCTGATGTCACGCAGGACATCGCCGGCTTTCAGGCGCTTTCCGTCTATTGTTACCGAGCCGTCGGTGACCCAGCTAAGCACACTGATCTCGCAGTCTGACTGCGCCGCCACGGAGGGCAGGAAAAAATAACCGAAAGAATCGCCTTCTTCCCGCCATAAATCAATCTCGCACGTAAGTCCGCCGACCGCCAGCTTAAGTGTCACATCACGGCTGCTGACTATCTCTTCGTCTATGTCGGCAATCGTGGCCGGCGGCAGCTGCGTCATTGTTGCGCCGATTATCACTTCATCGGTATGTGCCGCTTCCCCTTCCGGCGGCGCCAGCGAGATATCCCGGCTTGACCATGAGCGCACCATATCCTTAATTGGATAATAAAGAAATAGAAGCGTTATTCCTATGGTACCGACAGCGGCCAAGGCGGCAGCCAGTTTTTTAATCTTTTCCATGCCGCCTACCTCATCCCATATATTCGCCGTTGTAACTGACCATCACCACGTTTTCCACACCGGCCAAGGTCGATATGCCGTTGATAAAGCCGGAATCATTGTTATTCAGGCATACTTCCATGGTTATTTCGATATTACCCGGTGAAACCGTCTTGGACTTGAGCAGATGCTTCCTGACCGCTGCTTTGACGGCCACGACGGCGGACTGCTCCGCTTCCTCGTTGCAGCAGGATATAATGATGATATAGGGCGGGGCGACATTTTTACGATTGACATAGATCCACAGAACCAAGCCGATAAAGGCGGAACTCAGAACCGCCAGCGGAATCAGTCCCGCCCCTAGGACGATGCCGGCCGCAATCGACCAGAACAAAAAAACGATATCCATCGGCTCCTTGATCGCTGTCCGGAAACGGACGATCGACAGGGCACCTACCATGCCCAGCGACAGGACGACGTTGGAAGTAACCGCTAGGATAACCATCGTGGTAATCATCGTCAGCCCCAGCAGTGAGATGCCGAAGCTGGCCGAATACATCACCCCGTTAAAAGTCTTCTTATATACATAGAAGATAAAGAGACCAAGCGCAAAAGACAGCGCCATTGCCAGCAGGAAATCCATCGGGGCAAAACTGCCCGCATTTTCTAAGAAGGAGGATCTGAAAATATCATTGAAGGTCATCATTGTTCTCCGGTCCGTATATTGTGGTATTCTGTATTATGTACTTTATTGTTTGTATGTTATTATTCTATGACTAGTTATTTGCAGAATTCTTTTGGGATATAGATTTTGCTGATATTGCTTTGCAGACTAGTCTTTTATAGCATGGCCTTTATTATATTATAGATTCCTTAATTTTACATTAATATTATTTAAAGATTCACTTAATTAGTGATTATGACATAGTGGCTCGATACCGGCCATTACGTTTCATGGTCAGCCATACATGCGGCATACGGCATATTTGCTGAACGCAGTCTTCTGCCGGTCAGGTACGCGGACAGCCTTTTCAATGATTTCCGGCAAAAAGGCATCGTATTTCAGTTCCATTATCATCGTATCGGGTTCGGTAGGCGCGGTCAGTAACGGGCCGTCAAACAGTACGTTGGCATATATGCTGGTTCTGATGCTGCTGTCAAAAGTGACGCGAACATTGCCGGGAGCATATACATAAGGCTCCCGCACATAGTCCACGATCACCTTCGGGCGCAGCAGCTGGTATGTCATCTTGGCATAGAACTCCTTAAGCAGCGGATGGGAACTGCTTATTAAAAAAGCATTATCGTTACGGCAAAGCTGCGTGACCTGCTCTTTTGTAAGCGGCGCGGCGGCTTTACTGCATAGTTCATGGATCTTGATCTTTTTTTCCAGACGGATATAGCCGGTACTGTCATTATAATAACGGATCCGGAATTTTTCCCGCTTATCGGTCCCGTCTATCTTTTCTCGCAGTGCCTTATCGGAAGGGGTGTCAAAATACAAGCTGTGGACGCGGTAGCTGCCATCCGCGTCGGCAAAGGCATCCGGCTTCATGATGTGGCGCAGCCGGCTTTTAATAATCAGGTAATCTTCATATGTGATCCGATGCTTTAACTCATGTCTCATGATTCTTATGTGATCCTTTCTTAACTCTAAAGACTCGGTCACGGATTTAAAGTCTAAGCCAAGTTTAAAGCCTAAGCTATGGATTTAAAGTCTGCGTTAGATTTTTAAAGCCTAAGCCACAAAGCGGGGCGCACGCCGCCTATGCACCTGCCGTCACCGATGTTGCCTTTCAATATATTATTGCCTTGTATCCCGATGTTGCCGTCACCGTGGATGTATGCCGCTTTTACACTCGTCCGGCCGGGTGACCGGAGCCACCACCAAGAGTCCCATTCCTGATCCGCCAATCGTGCCGTCCGCCTCCGGTTGTTCTGGTCTTTTCTTTCAAACCAGTATCTCTGTTTTTTTCCCGGATGATACAGCAGGGAACTGCTGTCGCCGAAATAATGGCATGCCGCTTCCTCAATACTTAATAAAAATATGCTGTCCCGCGTATCAGCCCCGCCCTTTGTGCCATACCACGGATTATCCGGATTTTCATGGTCTGTCGGTATGATCCTTTTTGACTCGGTAGCGGAAAATCGGTCATAAAACGCCCCGTTGAGATACTTCCGCAAGTTACATTCGGCCCATGTAATATCGGTATAAGCATCATGGTACGGACGCTGTTCAATCATGTATTCGGTCAAGAGCAGAGCTGAGTCGTCAGTCAGATCCAGCACGCGCCAAGTATAGCCGCCAAACGTTATAGGCAGGCCAATTTTAACGGTTTCCATCTTATTTCTCCTCGTATAATAGAGCAAGCTGCAAATTATTTATAGCACCGGTCTGGGCATAATGGTAACAGTAATATATAGAAATAATAATAGAAATAGTATTACACATTTTTTTACGGTTTGTCAATTGTCCTGTCAAAGTAACTTTAAGTCACACTTTTGTAGCAATTGTCAATCACAAAAATATAATATAGTACATAACAAAGATTGGAGGTCTATTATGACGATTTTTAGCAATTGTGATAATAATCATTATTCTGGCGACGAGCCAGATAACTGTGAGAATCATAGCCAGCACGGTTATAGCTGCCCTACACCGTCACGTCCGACAGGCAATAGCAGTTCCGGACTCTTCCCGGGCAACAATAGCTGCGGTTCTGGTTCAAGCAATATATGTCCGCCGGAACCTCAATGCTGTCCTGGGCCGACAGGACCTAAAGGACCAAAAGGTGATCCTGGCTGTCCGGGACCGATGGGACCCAAAGGTGATCCGGGACGGCCTGGACCAATGGGCTCCAGAGGCGATACCGGACCTACCGGACCGATGGGCTCCAGGGCTACAATAATATATGCTCAATTGCGGAAACACACATAAACACTATATTATAGAAAAAATAAAAATATTAAACAACTCAATAATCACACCTAAAACGCTGTTACAAGATGGACAAGCCTCTTGAGTGGCGTTTTTAAGTTGCAAAAAAGGACACAGCTACATAAGTATAATAAGACAGTTGCAGCAGCTCATACTTCTCAGAAGTCTGTCACTGGAGCGTTTCGCGCCGATCGGGACTGCCAGTTTGTCATGTGGAAAACCGACCGCTTTTTTTAAGCCGGAGAAAAGAACTGACTAGGGCAACCGCCGCCGAACTTTTAAAATACGGCGGGGCAACGGTCAAGGGCCTGTATTCCGAGAAAAATCAAAAACCTTTGACGCGTACATCCTGCTTGCCGACACCGGCGGGAAGTATTTCAATTACCGCCTTGATATAAATAAATAAAATCCGTCACATAACAGACGAATGGTTACCCGCAAGCATAGGGATTGCAGCCGCTAAAGGGCCACAATCCCGTCAAACCGCCGCCCTTTTCCTGCTGGCACAGCCATCCGGCAAGGGAACCCCTAGACGGCAGTTTTGCTTGTCCGGGGAAGAATCCCCAAGCCAGCAGAAGCTGGCTTCCCCCTCTTTTGTGGGAAGAATCCCACACCCTCTGATAATACTCAGCTACCGTAAAAAGCATGACCGGAACAAGAAAGGTAGTAACAGAAAACATGCACTATTCAGCATATGAACATGACCGGCTGGAACCTGCCGAAACACTGAAAATCGAACGAAGCATATTTTTCAATCAATCCGGTGATGATATTTCGCCACTGGTGGCACTGCCACTGCAAAGCTATAATTAATGATGGGCAACTGTCTTTTGGCGGTTGATCGCTATTTGATTGTAATAAAAGTTCTTTTTTAATAAAATATTTTGCTATTAAAATTTGCGTTCAAGTAATTATTGTAATAATAATACAAAACATCTTATATAACGTGAGTTATACAGAGTTTTTCCTTGTTCGTTAAAAAAATAATTGAACATTATATTGTATTGTGTTAATATAATATTAATTTAAGTGCTTAAAAAATATTAAACAACTAAATAATTTATTTTTAAAGGAGAATGATATGAAGAAGAACCACCAACTCAGCAAATTAATATCTTGTATTTTATCAGTGTTTTTTGTTTTATTATGTTCCGGACAATCAGTTATAGCTCAAGATTTGGATTACATACAAAAACCGATTGAGTTTATTGATGAAAACGGTGAAGTAATGGCGGTATTTATTCCATATTCAGTTAATAACCCCCCGCCAATCAGTATGAGAAGAGTAATTTATAACATCAACAAAGATATAACTGCTTACGGAATTGCGACAGGGGCAACAAATTTTTATCTGACTACTTCTTCAGAGATAAGTTTAAATATTGTAATTAATCCACAGGTATCCAGCAATATTGGGCTTTATGATGTAAGCACAGGAAAATATGGATTTCCAGCCGGAGGTCTGTCTTCTTCTGGATGGAATGGTGTTTTAAAGCCTTCTTATAGTGGTACATTTTCCATTGCAATAAGAAATAATTCTTCTCAAACGGCAAATTATTCAGGTACAATTACAGTATAACGAGGTAATTGCATGAAAAGAAAAATCATAATTGCGACAGTGCTTTTATCAGTATTATTGACAATATTAGGACTAGGAATGTTAGGAAACTATGCTTTTGGAGAAGACGTTCCTATATCTGACATAAACTCTGAAGAAGATCATGAATTTATTCCCAACTAGGAATTCTACCGGTTGCTAATTAAATAAGAGTGATAGTTATATTAATAAAGACATTGCCGCCCTTATTAAGGGCCGTAATGTCTTTTGAGATTTTGCCAATGCAGAAAAATTTCCTGAAATAGTCTTGTTTTACAGGTTTTTATTGTCTAGAAAGGTGTGATTAGTTCGCGTTTTAACGGGTATAAGTATACTATCTACGTTCTTTTTTACATGCCATATATTTTAACTTGATGGTTATCTTGTCGGCAAGAAGCCTGCCGATCTCGTGCGCCTGTTCCGGCATATATTCTCCCGGCTCAAAACTCAAATCTACTAGAAATACAAACATTGTCTAACCTTCTTTTCTCGGCTTTTTATTAATTTAAATATTTTTTCAGAAATTTGCCATTTTTATTTTTTTTATCGTATATGAGATAGGGAAATCCTCTGCAAATTGATACGAAGGGAGGTGAAATTGTGAAACCACATGAGGATAAAGAACGTAGCTTTGACAGCTTTTGCAGACAGATCATTAAGAATGAGACCCGCGATTTTTACAGACAGGCAAACTATCGCCGGGAACACGAAATCCCTTTCAGCGAACTTCCCGAAGAAACCCTAAGTAAACTTGCTGTATGGAACAAATATTTTGAAGATGGGCAGTTTTTTGACGTGATTGGTTTTAAGGTTATGATAGAGAGCGATACATTATCAGAAGCCTTAAGAACATTGTCAGAAGATAAACGGAACATCATCCTGCTATCATACTTTTTAAGCATGACGGACAAGGAAATCGCCAGACACTTGAATTTAATCCGCCGGACGGTATCTTACCGCCGGACAAGTACCTTGAAAGCGTTAAGACAAATGATGGAGGGCTGTTAAATAATGGTAGGCAGAGTTAAAAGGGGTAGCATGAATTACGGATGTTCTTTAGTTTCATATCAGGTAATATCAGCAGCGGTAAACGGTGATCTCAATGCCGTTGACATCATTGTGAAACACTACTTTTAGGTTGGCATAATAACGGCCTGTGCCAGGAATCAGCTTCCGAATATTTTGGCACGGGCATTCATAGACTCATGTTCTGTACATTGAAAAAGAAAGCGCGGAAGATAACACCGGGCAGTAAATGAGCCGGTCAGGTTGACAGTACGGGAAATTAAACATATCACGAATAGGGCTCATAACCGTCCGGATTGCCTTTTATTATCTTCATATTGTACAGCCCCAAAACATACACTGTAGCAGGGAGACGCAGACATGTTAAATAGTATGGAGCTAACTAAACTGAATCAGGTTGATATATGTGAGATTGACCCGAATTCTTTAGTTAATGTCAGTGCGGTAAGTATTGATACTGCATTGCCGCAAACAGAAAGGCTTGAGCGATATATAGAACAGATCCATAATCCTTACTGTTTCATAAGCGGCGACATACCGGTAAAAATTTGTTTTTCTGATACTGATAAAACCTTATCGCAATCGTTATCTGACTACTTCTTACGCCTGAGACAAAAGTAGTATATCATGCCAAAACCGCGTAAAATGGCCGTTTGAAGGGTGTCTACATTTGACGCGGTATCCCAAAACTGATATACTGTTGCTGTGATTATTGAGGGAAGGAGGATTATGCCACGAATACGCAAGGAGTCAACATCAGCTCTTTCCGTTGTATGGAAGATCGCGCTTTATATCCGCTTATCACGTGAGGACTGGAAGGAAGAGGATAAGTCTGACGGCAGAAAAGGAACAAAAAATGCATCGGAGGGGAATATCCGTGATATCAGCAAAAGTATTGTAGAACAACAGAAAATGCTAGAGGAATACATTGAAACACATTTTCAGGAAGAATATACTGTTGTTGATGTTTACATGGATGACGGGCTGACAGGTACCGATGATTCCCGTGACAATTTTCAGCGCATGATGGAAGATGTGGAAGCCGGAAAAGTGAACTGTATCATCGTAAAAACACTCTCCCGGGCATTCCGTAACTATGCCGATCAAGGACGGTATCTTGAACAGATATTTCCCCGTAAAGGTGTCCGTTTTATCGCAATCGGCAATCCCTTCGTTGACAGTTTCAAAGACCCTGATGCCATCCAGAGCGGCATGGAAATACCCATTAACGGGCTGATGAACGACCGCTATGCAGCCAAGACTTCCATGGATGTCAGACGGACCTTTGACGCCAAACGCCGGCGCGGGGAATTTATCGGAGCTTTTGCACCCTACGGATATATCAAGAACCGTGACGATAAAAACCGTCTCCTGATTGACGAAGATGCTGCACAGGTTGTCAGAAATATCTTTTCGTGGTTTGTTAACGATGGTATGAGTAAAATAGCTATCGCTAAAAAATTAAATGAATTAGGTATACCTAATCCCACCGTTTACAAATGCAAAGTACAAAATCTGAAATTTCATAATGGTAAGAATCAAGTAAATGACGGATTATGGGGCGGTAATTTAATCTTACAGATGTTGACAAATGAGGTCTACATAGGGAATATGGTACAGGGCCGAAGCCGTGTTATCAGTTATAAGGTACATAACTCGGTAAAAGTACCGAAAGAGGAATGGTTTATTGTTCCAGACACCCACGAAGCAATCATCGACAAGGAAACCTTTTCAAAGGCACAGCTGCTCCATTCCCGTGATACCCGTACCGCTCCGAATAAAACACATGTCTATCTATTTTCAGGATTTCTACGCTGCGCAGATTGTCATAAGTCAATGCGGCGAAAAGCATTTAAAAATTACGTTTACTATTACTGCCGTACTAAAATTGACAAAGGCTTTTGTAGCAAACATACCTTACGTGAAGATAAACTGATACAAGCCGTATTAGAAGCGATACAAATACAGATTAATTTAGTAGAGTCGCTGGTGGATACATTAAATATTATTAATCAGAATCCTGCCGTCAAAAAGCAATCAATCCGCTTAAACGGTATCTTAAAAATCCGTGAGGAAGAACTGCAAAAAATCCTTACCGCAGCTGACAGCCTATATCTGGATTGGAAAAACGGCTATATCACGAAAGATGATTACCTAAGAATGAAAGCTAATTTTGACGTAAACGTTGACAGACTGAAAGAAACGATAGAAGCAGTAAAAGATGAGATCAATACTATGGCAAAAGGTGTGAACTCTGATGACGCATACCTGACCACGTTCATGAAGCACAAAAACATCAAAACTCTTGAGCGAGGAATCATTGTTGAATTGATCGATACCATTTATGTTCATGAAGGTGGACAAATAACTATAAAATTTTCCTTTGCTGATGAACTGAAACGAGTAGCTGACTTTATAGAAAATAACTGTTTGGAGCTTACTGTTATAGAAAAAGAATCCGTTTCTTAATTTATCAGCAAATTTGAGCATATATGATCGGCTCCAGAGGCGATACCGGACCTACCGGAGCGGCCGGAACCGCTACAGTATTTGATCCCAGCATATCCGATACCTATTTACAAGGACAGTTAGTTGTCTATAACGGGGTTCTTTATATTGTTTCAAAGGACAATCCGTCCGGTACCCCTGGCACCTCTCCCGACTATACCACCGTAAGCGGTTCCCCTGGGCCTACGGGCCCGACCGGCGCCCAAGGTAATACCGGGCCTACCGGACCGCCAGGAGCCCAGGGAAATATCGGCCCTACCGGACCACAAGGAGCCCAAGGAAATATCGGGCCTACGGGGCCTACCGGACCGGCCGGATCGGGCGGCAGCGGCACAACGGGACCGCCTGGCCCGACAGGGGCAACTGCACCGCTTATCTATGCACAAACTTATATCCATGCTGAATCTGTTATCTTTGTTTCAGCCGGGTGAAATAGTCCTGTAATGAGTGAGACAGGGTTTTTTCTGTCTCAGCAAAGCGAATTCTGACCGGCGTACTGCCACTGAGAAAGCAATAGGGATTATGAACCTGTTCTATATATTGTTCCATCCGCTCTGCTTGTGGTAATGTCATGTCAAGTTCAATCGTACTGATATCGACCAAGGTACTTGGATCAATCTCCGTTATTTCTATTTGGCTCATTTTATCCAACTCTTTACTGTCAATCATCCTTGCTCCCATCTGCCCGCTCTGCGGGCCTATAAATCAGGGGGGTGCAAAGATTTCTTTCAACCTTCCAAACATGCCGCTACGCGGCACAAACAATCAGTGAGAAATTTCTTTACACACTTGCTCCCGTCTGCTTAATTATATGTTTTACCACTTGTACACTATGTGGATGTACAGCCGTCGGCATGAAATAATGTTGTAATAGGAAATACTCTTTTTTTCTTGGCAGCTTTTACGATCAGTCCGGCCAAGCGGGCATGTATTCCCAGTGCATCCATTCAATTTAAATATCTATGATTCTTCCGTCTGTTGAAATAGTGACTACTTGCCACGGAATCAGTTTGCCACAGTTTTGAAGCGCGGCTTTTGCCGCGTTTTCTATACCGCCGCAGCACGGTACTTCCATCCGTACAATTGTCACCGATTTGACGTTGCTCTGCTTGAATATAGCGGTAAGTTTTTCGCTGTAATCAACCTCGTCCAGCTTCGGACAGCCGATAATAGTTATCCGGTTTTGCATGTAATCGCAGTGAAAATTGCCGTAGGCGTATGCCGCACAGTCAGCAGCGACAAGCAGATTGGCATTCTCAAAATATGGCGCATTCACCGGCACAAGCTGTATCTGTACCGGCCACTGGTTTAGATGTGTCTCGGCCTTAGCCGAAGGTGTCTGTTCTGTACCGGCTGTCTTGTGGTGAATCTCTTTAGCGTTTGTGCCGGGGCAGCCGCAGGGCAGCGACTCTGGTTGTTTCATATTGGCTTTCACCGCGGACTCGTCGTACTCTGCCGCCTCCCGTTCCTCAAAAGTGATAGCCCCCGTCGGGCAAACCGGCAGGCAATTACCAAGGCCGTCGCAGTAATCGTCGCGCAAAAGCCGCGCCCTGCCGTCTACCATCCCGATGGCTCCCTCATGGCAGGCCGCAACACACAGCCCGCATCCGTTGCACTTATCCTTATCAATCTTGATTATTTGTCGAATCATACAATATCTCCTTTCGCCTTGACTTACTGATAACAGCATACTAAAATAAAAATGATAAGTCCGTTGCATTTACAACAAAGGGGGTTTTCTTGAGAAATATATTTGCAGCAGTAAAGAGCAATCCTTTATTTCAAGGAATTGATTTCAAGGATTTTGAACGGGTTCTTAACTGCCTCTTTGCCAAAACAGCTGCCTATAATAAAGATGACGTGATTCTGCTATCTGGCGATACGGTGGATTATGTGGGATTGATTATATATGGCGGCGTACAGATTATAAGTGAAGATATGGACGGGCACATTACTATTTTGACCGCGCTTGGTACGGCGGAACTGTTCGGCGAGGTGTTTGCCTGCGCTGAAATAACGCAAAGCCCCGTCACTGTGCTGGCAACAGAAGATACGGAAGTACTGCTAATGGACTACAAAAAAATCATTACTTCCTGTACCGCCGCTTGTCCTTTCCATGCCCGGCTTATTGAAAATATGCTGAAGCTCATCGCCCGCAAAAACCTGATGCTGAATCAAAAGCTTGAGATTCTGTCCAAACGCACGACAAGGGAAAAGCTTAAGTGCTTCTTTGACATGCAGCGCGGTACAGCGACAAGGTTTACGATCCCTTATAACCGGGAGGAACTGGCGCGCTACCTCTGTGTAGACCGCAGCGCCATGTCAAGCGAACTCGGTAAAATGCGGGATGAGGGGCTCATTAATTTTCACAAAAATGGATTTGAGATATTATGAAAAATATCAGCAAATGCTAACGGGCTAAGTGTGGCCGAGAAGCCGGTCTGGTTGCGCATATATAATTGGCTCTACCGGTCCGCAAGGCAGCACTGGCGCGACTGGGCCGACTGGTTCACAAGGCAGCACCGGCGCGACTGGGCCGACTGGTTCACAAGGCAGCTCTGGCGCGACTGGGCCGACTGGCGCCGCTGGTACGGGAACAGCTCCGGTATTTGATTTTGCTCAGTCCCATGATTATAAGAAAGGCCAGTTAGTCACTCTTGACGGTGTTCTTTATGTTGCCAATAAAGATGATCCGTCTGGTTTTCCGGGTACATCTGCTGACTATACCGCCATTGCCGGGCCCATCGGCAGAACTTCTACAGATGTATATGATCCGGCTCAAGCCAGTGGCTACATTAAGGGTCAATTGATTTTTTATAATGGCGATCTCTATGTTGCCGATATTGATAACCCCGCCGGAACACCGGGCACGGCGGGTTCCAATTACACACAGGTAACTTCTAATTCTCGCGGCGTCCGTGATCTTGGCGGTGCTATAGTACCTACCTACAACCCAATCGAAGCCCCCTCCTATCTACAGGGCGAACTGGTCATTTATAACGGACAGCTCTATCAGGTCACCAATAGCTCGCCGACTGGAACACCGGGCAGCTCTTCAGATTTTATCCTGCTCTCCGGAACTGCAACGCCTGGTCCCACCGGGCCGACTGGACCACAGGGTCCTCCAGGTCAAAGTGGGGCTACCGGAGCGACCGGCAGTACCGGCGCCACTGGGCCGATGGGAGCGACGGGCAGTACCGGCGCGACTGGACCGACCGGCGCGGCGGGTACGGGTACTGCTCCAGTGTTTGATATCACACAGTCGCAAAATTATCAAAAAGGCCAGTTAGTCACCCTAAATGGTGTTCTTTACGTTGCCAACAAGGATAATCCTTCTGGTATACCCGGCACATCTGCTGACTATACCGCCATTGCCGGACCGATCGGCAGAACCTCTACCGATGTATATGATCCGGCGCAGGCCAGCGGTTATATTAAGGGTCAACTGATTTTTTATAATGGCGATCTCTATGTTGCTGATATTGATAACCCCGCCGGAATACCGGGCACGGCAGGTTCCAATTATACACAGGTAACCTCCAACTCCCGCGGCGTCCGTGATCTCGGCGGCGCTATAGTGCCGGTATACAATCCAATTGAAGCTCCCTCCTATTTAGAGGGGGAACTGGTTATTTATAACGGGCAGCTCTATCAGGTTACCAACAGCTCACCGACTGGAACACCCGGCAGTTCCCCTGATTTCATCTCGCTCTCGGGAGCAGGGGCAACTGGGCCGACCGGAGCGACGGGTTATACTGGGCCGACCGGAACGACGGGTTATACTGGGCCGACCGGGCCGCAGGGGCTGCTAGGCGCAACCGGGGCCACTGGCTACACCGGAGCTACTGGCTACACCGGTCCTACCGGGCCGCAGGGGCTGCAAGGCGCAACCGGAACGACCGGGTACACCGGAGCTACGGGAGCGACTGGATATACCGGGCCGCAGGGGCTGCAAGGTGTTGCCGGGCCTACAGGGGCGACCGAGGCGTTTTTATTAGGAAACTTTACTGACAAATGATTATTATTTACATGGTTAAATTAATTTTTTTCATATACATAAGTCTTGATCCGGTTTTCGATCACGTCAACCACTTCCTCCAGCGGCTTGTCACCATTGAAATAGTAAGCGGCCTCTTCTTCAATGATCTTGTCTACAACAAGCGACGGGCGCCACGCCGTATCCAGTTTCTCAACCAGATTGAGATACCGCTCTACATCCTCCTCCGTGTAGTAACTTATCCAATCCCGATAAGAAAATTGGCCTGCTTCACTTGCAATGTAATACACCCCTATGGTTGCCCGGTTACCTGTTCTCTCCATCATGAGATCGCAAAACATTTCCTGAGCATCCCTTCTGACCGGTAAGTCTGTGTCAATAACCGCATATGCCATTTTGAACTGAAACTCTTCCGATAACAGATAGCTGATAAAACTCCAAGCTACATCCTTATATTCACAGTTTTCACTGATGGCAAACGTTTTCTCTGAAAAAATCAGATTTCCGTTCCCCCCTTCGACAGGATATCCGATCAGAGTCACCGGTTCACCGAGCAGGGATTCGTGTGCTTCATATACATTGTGCATATAGATATAAGTATCCAGCAGTACGATTTGTTCTTCATAGATTCTCTTGGGCAGGTTGCTGTCCATAGTGTAAGTATCGTCGTTTTCATAGCGGTTAGCATATTCTAGCATCTTAAGCAGCAGTTCTCTATCGAGCGGAGCATCCGGATCTTCTAGATTGACCAGCTGACCGGCATAGCCTATTTTCATTAACTTTAAGACCGCGGTCTTAGATTCAACGCTGAAGACACCCCTGCCGCCCGGATAACGCTCGGTAAATTCCCTTAATTCCTCTATATTCCAGCTCTCCTTCTCCCCCACTAGGGAAGTCTTGCCGGCAAGGGTCCTTACTTTAAAATTAATCGGCATTCCGTAAAGATGCCCTTCCTGCTCAAAAGCGGCAATGACATTTTCGTAGAAATCCTCGCGTTCAAACGTACTATCTTCGTTAAAATAAGGATACAGATCTACTAGGGCACCGCTATATGCCAGCTGGTCAATTCTTTCGACTGGCAGCATCAGGATGTCAGGACCTTGGCCGGCGATTATTTCCGTATATAGACGGTCATGCTCACTGCTGTTATAAAACTTTGTTTCTACCCTATATTCCGGATTGGCTTTATTAAAAGCGGTCACTGCTTCATAGAATCGCGCCGGCGGTTCATGCGGCACATTGACCGTGAGCACGATCTTTTCCGGAGCAAGCTCTTCCCCTGCGGCGGCCTCCCGGAAAGCAACGGCCTCGACCTTCATCGGAGACGAGGACCAGTCCCGGCTGACGGCCAGTACACCGTTGGCCCCA
>QMCD01000865.1_pt1 | contig 33040 bp, 25 predicted proteins | sample 1821841 | NCBI WGS metagenome assembly QMCD01 (sample SAMN01991225, study PRJNA193472) | Termite gut metagenome, whole genome shotgun sequencing project. | isolation source: worker | host: Macrotermes natalensis
ACGGTGTGCCTTATGCCGCCGAAGCCTGTTCGATTGACCCTGCCAGTGACAACATCACCATTTACGGTCACCACATGAAAAGCGGTAAGCTGTTTGGTTCGCTGGACGGCTACACCGACCAAGAGTTTTGTCGGGAGCATCCGATTATCCGCTTTGACACCTACGCGGGCTTTGGGGAGTATGTGGTGCTGGCGGTGTTCAAGACTACACCAACCGAGTTTGCCTACCATGAGTTTGTAGACGCTGCCGATGAGGCCGCGTTTGACACCTATGTGCGGCAGTGCCGGGAACTTTCCTTATACGACACCGGCGCTATGGCCAGCTACGGCGATAAGCTGATTACGCTTTCCACTTGCGAGTATTCACAGGATGACGGGCGGCTTGTAGTCGTGGCGGTGAGAAGCGGACAGTAAACGGGCAGGCGGGAGAGCCTGCCCGTTTACATGTGTGGTTTTATTGTTTCCCTGCTTGTTGCCGCCAGCGACATGCCGCAAGAGCCGTCAGACCCGCCGCCGAGGCCACCAGAATCATCAGCCAGCCCGCCATGTTGCTATTGTCACCCGTTTGCGGGTTGGTGGTTGCCGACGTTGGCGTACCGCCGCTTTCCGTATACGCAACGGCATAGGTGGAAAATCTGTCGGTTTGGAATGTCAGCGTATGGAACGTATCGTTATAGTCAGCTGCAAGTTTCTCCGCGTTGCCATTATGTACACGGATAATAGAGTAAGCTGTTTTTCCCCATAGGGCTTCCGGCAATTCAATCACAATAGTCAGCATCGTTTCCGTTTGCGTGATCGGCTGGTTAGCGACGTCTTGAGCGGCCGTGTCCGTGATAGTTTTCAGTAGTGCCAAATCAAGGTACATCCCGATAGACATATCACTGGCCGCACCCTCTATCAGAGTAGCGTCGGCCGACACCGCCGACTGGGATTGCTCCTGAACCTTGAGCGTTAATGCCACTGAGCCATTGTTGTCCATAATGGCATGGTCGCCCGATGTAAACATGTCATCCAGATTATCCGCCGCCGTGGATGGCGTGCCCGCCACCACCTCCACTACCGTATGGTGCTTACCGCTGAACATGGTGATATTCTGCGTTATGCTGTCCCTATCGACCGTAATACGCTTGGTGACTGTTACGCCGTCATATTCCGCGACAAGGCTGTATATGCCATAAGGCAAACTGGCAAAGCGGTATTCACCGCTTCCATTGGTGGTGGTTAAGTCAATCACAGTACCGTGTGAACCGCCATGCATAACCTTTACGTTGACACCCGCAAGCGTGCCGCCGTCCTCCTTGTAGATGCTGCCGCCCACGCTGCCGCGATTCTCTGGAGGTGCCGCCGTCGCCTTATCCTTCCACACTGCCGTAACGGTGGTGTTTGCGGTGAAGGTATATTTTGCGCCAACGGCATATTCGTTGCTACCAATCTTCCACGCCTTAAACTCCATGCCGGTGGGTGCAGTGAAGGTGCAGGCTGGCAGGGTAAAAGCCACGCCAGCTGTTGCCTTACCGTTGGCCATCGAGCCGCTGCCGCCGCCGGCGGCATAAGTCACGATGTAGGTTGCCGCTGTCTTATTTTTCCACACCGCCGTAACGGTGGTGTTTGCGGTGAAGGTATAGCTTGCGCCAGCGGCGTATTCGTTGCTGCCAATCTTCCATGCCTTGAACTCCTTGCCAGCGGGCGCGGTGAAGGTGCAGGCTGGCAGGGTAAAAGCCACGCCGGCTGTTGCTTTACCGGGAGCCATCGAGCCGCTGCCGCCGCCGGCGACGTAGCTCACAGTGTAGGTTGCCGACACCCAAACCGCCGTAACGGCGGTGTCAGCGGTGAAGGTATAACTTGCGCCGGCAGCGTATTCGCTGCCGCCAATCTCCCATGCCTTGAACTCCTTGCCAGTGGGCGCGGTGAAGGTGCAGGCTGGCAGGGTAAAAGCCACGCCGGCTGTTGCCTTACCGGGAGTCATCGAGCCGCTGCCGCTGCCGCCGACGTAGCTCACGGTGTAGGTTGCCGGCATCCAAACCGCCGTAACGGTGGTGTCAGCGGTGAAGTTGCAGGTATCGCCCACGGCGTATTCTGTCCCGTCTATCTCCCACGCCTTGAACTCCTTGCCAGCTGGCGCGATGAAAGTGCAGGCTGGCAGGGTAAAAGCCATGCCATCTGTCGCTACACTGTCTTCCATTGTGCCACTGCCGCCGCCTGCGCTGTATGATATGGTGTAGGTAGTGGCTGTAACGGCGAGTATCCAACCGGAAGGCATGCCCGCTGATGACTTCAATTTAGTTAAAAAAGTCTCATATTCCGCGATAACTGCACCTTCAGGATAGTAAACCTTACCGACTGATTTTAAGCTACCAAATGAGGTCGAGCCAAGCGTGGTAATTGTATCGGGACTAAGTGTTTCAAAAGTTATTACTTCTGTATTTGCGCAGCCGCTAAACGCATATGTGCCGATGCTTGTTATACCGTCCGGGATCGTCACACTGATTAGGCCGGAGCATCCTCTAAACGCGGAGTCAGGGATTGCGATCAAACCGCTCGATATCGTAAGATTGCCGTTAAAACCGGAGCAATTTTCAAACGCGCCTATATCGATGCTTGTCACGGAGTCCGGAATCGTCAGCACACCGGTCAACCCGTAGCAACTTCCAAACGCGTAGCTACCGATACTTGTCACCCCTTCTGGGATTATCAATGCACCGCTTAAGTTTGGGAGATCGTAAAACGCAAATTCGCCTATGTGTTTCACGCCCTCCTCGATTACCAAGGAGCTGATATCGTTAATATGTGAATACCACGGACGACTGGTTTCTGTATAATCCGGCATAATGCCTGAGCCATTGCTATTTTCATCATAAGCGATCGTGAGCGTACCGTCGTTGCTGTCAAATTCCCAAGACAGTCCTGTGTTGTTTCCCAACGATGAAATCGCAAGCAACGTTTTCCTAAAAGCGGGATGAACCACAGGGACGAGGTTCGCTGGCGCGGTCGATTCCGGCTCATCGTCAGATGTCTCAGCCTCCTCGCCCTCGATTCTTCTATCTGTAGCTTCTTTCTCGTCCACGACCTCCGGTTCATCCAAGGCCGTAATCTCAGCGCTCGGCGACCCGGCTGTTACAGCGTCATCGTCCTCTGCCGCAAAAACCGCCGTGGGTATAAGCGCCATCGTCACCGCCAGCAAAACCGCCAATGCTTTTCGTATTTTTCTGTGCATTTTCGCACTCTCCTTATGAACTCTTATTTATTATCTTATTAGGTAATTTCTTCAATAAAAGGAAAATCAATAGTATTTTTATAATATTAATAGTTATTATCAACATAATAACGTAAATAATATTATAGATACCATATTATACCATAAAACCATTAATTTGTAACTGCTTTAACATACTTTCTACCCACAAAAATCAGCAAAATACTTTCTCTACTAAATTAAAGCTTTTTGAATACTCTTGCTTGAAATCTGCATTATTCTCCTATCTCATGCTTTAGCAATATCTTGAATCCTATTCCAAAAGTGCGTCAGCGTTGTCTGAATCACCAGTTCATCGGCAATGAGATAAAATACTAAAAAACAGCACCGGCATAATATGTCGTGTGCTGTAGGCTGGGCTTCTGATATTTGGGGGTATGGGGAGAAAGACACCTTCAAATGGTAAAACGGTATTTCCCTTTTCCGGCACCTGTTATACGTTCCGTAAGCTCAAGTTCATACATCTTGGCCATAAAGACTGATGCCGGCCGCTCGGTGATTCCCAATACTTTCATAACATCCCCGCGACCAAATATCTTTTCATTTCTGAATTCATCATGCAGTCTGATTATGTTAGCCTTCATCCGCGATGACACTGTCTTTGTTTCAAAAATACTCAAAAGGCTGTTTTCACCAATGGGCTGTTCAATGGGCTGTTCAATGGGCTGTTTTTCATCCGAACAGGCTGATTCATTCCATGCGATATGGAGATACCTGTTCTTAAGCTCGTGCTTCTCACCCATGAGCAGGTTTCGGAGGAAGTTTTCAAGATAGGACAAGTCCTCATGTATCCCGGCGCCAAGATCGGAGTAATTCGCCCTGACGAGTGCATTGCGAAAATACCATGCATTCTTTGCAAAGACATCATTTGTTGCACGAAAGCCCACCGAACGGATATATTTAATAAAGAACACGGCAGTTGTACGGGTGTTGCCCTCTCCGAAGATATGGATCTGCCACAGCCTCGACAGGAAACGGGCAAGGTGTTTTATAATCTCGCTCATCGAAAGGTCAGCATAACTGAACTCCCGCTCTGTCTGGAAGTCATAATCCAGTGTCTCCCGGAGCTCCGCTGCACCTCCGTACATAACTGACGCACCGCCAAGCACCCATTCCTTCTTGGAGATGTTGTAATCCCTTATCCTTCCGGCATGTGAATAAATCCCTTGAAACAGCCGCCTATGAATAGCGATATACTGAGCAGGGGAGAACACAAAGGAATTCTCCGCAATGATCTCCGCAACCCTAACGGAAACCTTGTCAGCCTCCTCCGTCCGCTCCGGCTGATGGTGCTTATTCTCTTCATAGTAGTTTTCAATCCGTTTTCTGGCTTCCTCAATGCTGATGTCGCCTTCAATGTTATCCTTGGCCGTATTCAGGAGATACTGGGAAGGCCGGAGATGATCAACGTCCTGCAAGCCGATAGCCGTCTGCCATGCATACGCCTTATCTGCTCTGTTCGTTTTCCCCGATATAAAGTATTCGGCGAAGGGATCTGTATGCATATCTTCAATATGGCGTTTATTCTTATCAGCCATCAGAATTCTCCTCCTTAAAAGTCTCCTTATCAACAGGATATCATATTCAATATGTGACTTCTCTGAAAATAAATGGCAGTTTTCACGTAAACTATACGTAGGTACAATAACTATTCCCCCAAAGCCTCCTGAATCAAGCTCTCCTCATCCAGATACTCGACCTCCGTCTCCTCCTCGGCTTCTTCGATTATTTCTTCGACATAAGGTGCGCCGGTGACCTGAGTCATGATCTGTTCCGACAGCTGCTTAAGCTCCTGGTTGGCATTGGCTCCGTCCCATATGCGGGCAAACACGATCTCCAGCTGCACCCAGAAATTACTGGTTTCAATCATTTTCGGCAACGGAACAGATCTGGCATATTCCTCGGCAAACCTGTCCAGATTGTCGTTTTCATATTCAACACCGGTCACTGCCGCTGCTTTACCTGTCCTAGCATAGAGCTCGTCCGCCCATTCTTCTGTCAGGTAACGGGCAAAGCGGTTTGCTTCCTCCTGATGATCAGAGTAGCCGTTCACGGCCACACAGTTGGTCATCGACAAGGATCGTGTCGGCGTATTTTCATCAATATCGGGCGTCCGCATTATCCCGTACTCATAAGGAAACAAGCCTGCTTCCGCCGCCTGTTCCAGACTGGCTACGGCATCCGTCGTGACAACAGTAAAAACCAGCTTTCCGTCTATAAAATCTGCTAAGATATCCTTATACTCCACTTCCCCGGTATCAATAGCAAAAAACTGATTCAGGTTCTGATACATTTTCATACTGCTTATAGCATCGGCATTGTAGATATCAATACTTGATACATCGTCGCCCGCTTCGCCGCCCACTACCATAGAATTGCCGACAAAAAAGTAATTGTAAAAGATGTCCGTCACATCCCACTTAAATATCGCTTCGACTTGCTCCGGCGCGTCATAAGTTTCGCCGAAGCTTTTCATATCAGCCAGCGTCCGGGGCAGCAGGGTCGCCACCCGGTTCTCAATCACCATCAGATCCTGCAATGAGTGGCCGCCATCTTCGCCGTCCCTGGCAGCGCCGTCCTCTCCACCGCCATCACCGGCGGCACTATCCGCTTCTTCGCTTGATCCGCCACCCTCGCCGATACTGCTATCCCCATCGGTTCCGCTGTCCTCGTCATCATCAATAATATACTCTTCCTGCGGCCCGTTTTCTTCCAGTTCCTGCTGCGCCTCCAAGGCTGCGGCCTGGTCCGCCTCCGCCTCCAGCATCAGCCGGGCCATGTCCTGCAGATAAGTCTTATTATATAGCAAAGCACTGGTCTCAAAATAAAATGGATAACCTACGATCTTTCCGTCATAAGTAACCGCATTCAGCCCGGCATCCGGATAGATGGCGGCAAAGTCCAGCTTGGCCGACAGATCTATTTCGGCCGCTAGGCCGGCGAGATAGGCCTTTTCCAAGGAATCATGGCCGATTACATACAGGTCAGGGGTGCCGTTCTCAATCGAGGCGGCATTAATGCTTTCCAGATACTCTAGGCCGGATACCAGCACCGGCAGCACCCGCACTTCCTGGTTTTCCGGCTCTTCATTAAAAGCAACGGCGGCACTACTAATAAAATCAGAAAGCGCCTCATCCGTATACCAGATCAGGACCGTTTCCTTCCCCTTTACAGCTTCTGCCAGCAGTTCTTCCTGACGCTGTTCCCAGTCCGGCAGCTCAGTGCCCGCAAACACCATGGCAAGCATTACCGCTATCATGATAACCGCCACCGCAGTCAACCTGCTCCTAAGACTCATAGCGACTCCTCATCCATAAAACATTGATGTAAAACCGACAACATCTGCTCTATATGCTCCGCCGTAATGATCAGCGGCGGTATAAAACGGATGACATTCGCTCCGGCATTAATGATTACCAGCCCCTCCGCCAAGGCTTTTTCAATAATACCTCCCACCGGACCCTGACATTCCAGCCCCTGGAGCAGGCCAGAACCTCTTCTTGCCACCGCATAATCATACTGACGCACAATCGCATCTAAGCCGGCTTCCAGCAGAGGCGCCACTTCGTTTACGTGCCGGAGTACCGCTTTCTCCTCGAACAGATCCAACACCTTATTGACCGCCGCCGCTGCCAGCGGATTGCCGCCATAGGTAGAACCATGATCCCCGGCCTGCAAGGACTGCTCCGCCACTTTCTCCGTCATCAGAAAGGCACCTACTGGCACGCCACTGCCCAGAGCTTTGGCGGTCGTCATGATATCCGGCTTCACGCCGAACTTCTGCCAGGCAAACATCGTGCCCGTCCGTCCCATGCCGCATTGGATCTCATCCAGGATAAGCAGGATGTCCTTTTCATCACAGAGCTTTCTCACCTGCTTCAAAAAACCTTCCTCGGCCGGATGAATGCCGCCTTCGCCCTGGACCGTCTCAATTATGACTGCACAGGTCTGATTGGTCACATTGGCTAGGACACTGTCAAAATCATTCATATCCGCAAACCGGATATGGCCGATCAGCGGTTCAAAGGCTTCCCGGTATTTGGGCGTTCCCGTCACCGAAAGCGCCCCCATGGTCCGCCCATGGAAAGAACGGTTAAGGGAAATAATCTCATGGCCGGTATGGCCGTCTTTCATATAAGCATATTTTCTGGCCGCCTTGATGGCGCCTTCCACCGCTTCCGTCCCGCTGTTCGTAAAGAATACCCTGTCCATCCCGGATATCCCGGCCAGCCGCCGTACCGCCTCAATGGCCGGCAGATTATAATAATAGTTGGAAGTATGGGTTATCTTCTCGATCTGATCTTTTAACGCCTGGTTATATTCACTATTTCCGTAGCCGAGCGCAAATACCCCGATGCCGGAAACAAAGTCAAGATATCGCTTACCGTCCAAGTCATAAAGATAAACACCTTCGCCACGGTCCCAGATAATCTGATAACGGTTATATGTGTGAAGCAGATATTGCTCTGCCTCATCAATGTATTTTTTCATAAGTGTGCCTTTCTATTTCTAGCTTCCTATTACTAGCTTCCTATTACTAGCTTCCTATTACCAGGTTCCTATTTCTAGGTTCCTACCGGATTTCTATATCTAGGTCCATATTGCTATTTGATATTGCTATTTGATATATCTATGTAAAATATCATATATTCTTTATAATGTCAAAATTATAACTAATCGTTCATAATCTCATCATGATCTTAGAAGCTTATAATCCAAAAGCACTTTCATCCATGTCCTTGATAATGGCAGTGCCAATCCCTTCCTTGGTAAATATCTCAAGCAACAGACTGTGCGGGCTCCGGCCGTCCAGGATATGAACCCGGTTGACCCCGCTGTGGATCGCGTCAGTGCAGTTGCTTAATTTGGGAAGCATGCCGCCGCCGATCATCCCGTCAGTTATCAGTTCTTCCGCCGCGCTTACGGTAATCCGGGAGATAAAGGACGACTTATCATGAATGTCCCGGTAAAGTCCCTCGATATCAGTTAAAAAGACCAGTTTGTCGGCTCCCATTGCCTTGGCTATGGCACAGGCGGCATCATCCGCATTGACATTATATGTCTGAAATTTCTCATCATATCCGACCGGCGACACGATCGGAAGAAAGTCTTTTTCCAGAAGATCCCACAATATCTTGGGATTTACCTGGCTGACCTCCCCGACAAAGCCGATGTCCTGCCCGCTGTGGTATTTCTTTGTCACCTGCAAGAGGCCGCCGTCCTTGCCGCTGATGCCGACGGCATTTACTTTCAGCTCCTGTACCATGTTGACCAGATCTTTGTTGACCTTCCCCAGAACCATTTCGGCAATCTCCATGGTCTCCTTGTCGGTCACCCGCAGCCCGCCGACAAATTCGGCTTCTTTTCCTGTTATCGCCACCCATCTGCTGATTTCCTTGCCGCCGCCATGCACGATTATCGGCTTAAAGCCGACCAGCTTTAATAAAGTAACGTCCTTTATCACATTTTTCTGCAGTTCCACGTTGCTCATAGCGCTGCCGCCGTATTTAACCACGATCACCTTACGGTTAAACTGCTGGATATATGGGAGGGCTTCAATCAGCACCTCCGCTTTTCTTAACACCTCGCTCATCTTTTTCCTTCCTTTATTATATTTTCTCTTCCTAGTAGTGCGTTCGCACAAGGAATTGCCGAACGTACTACTAGCTACGGTAATCCGCATTTATCCTGACATAGTCATAAGTAAGGTCACATCCCCATGCCGTCGCCGAAGCTTCCCCCATTTTCATATCGACCCAAACAGTCACTTCCGGTTCCGACAGCACTGTCGTCGCCTCTTCCTCGCTATATTCACAAGCCTCGCCGTTCCGACAGATCGCGATCCGGCCGGCCCGGCTTTGAAAATAAAGATCCACCCGCTCCGGATCAAATCCCGCGCCCGAATAGCCCAAGGCACACAGGATCCGTCCCCAGTTTGCGTCATGGCCAAATATCGCCGCCTTGGTCAGGCTGGAACCGATCACCGCTTTTGCAAGTAATCTTGCATCTTCCTTCGAAGCCGCATTGACCACCTTAGTTTCAAACAGCGCGGTGGCACCCTCGCCGTCCCCCGCCATCATTTTCGCAAGGCTTTCATTGACATAACGCAGCGCTTCCGCCAGCAGCTGATAGGCTTCCCCTTCCTCGGTTATTTCTATATTCCCGGCCAGGCCGTTCGCCAAGACCAGCAAAGTGTCATTGGTGGAAGTATCCCCATCCACCGATATCATGTTAAACGTATCTTTCACATCTTCCTTGACCATCTTGGTCAGCATCTTTGTGGATATCGCCGCATCCGTAGTTACATAGCCCAGCATCGTACACATATCGGGATGGATCATCCCCGAGCCCTTGCACATCCCGCCCACTGTCACGGCAGTCCCGCCCAGACTGATCCGCACCGCTGCCTCCTTAGAACGGGTATCTGTCGTCATAATAGCTTCTGCCGCCAAGGTTCCCGCTTGTAGGCTGCCCGCCTTTGACTCGGCCAGTATCTCAATCCCGCGCTCGATCCGGTCGATCGGAAGCTGCTTGCCGATCACTCCTGTCGATCCGATCAGCACGGCCTCTTCTCCGATCCCTAAGCAAACCGCCGCCTTCCGTGCCGCCTGTTCGCAATACTCCATGCCCTGCCGTCCCGTGGCGGCATTCGCAATACCGGCATTGACGATGACGCAATGTACCGGCTGTTCTTTGGCAACGATTCTCTGATCCCAGATCACCGGCGCCGCCTTTACCACATTAGAGGTAAAGGTACCGGCAACCCGACAAGACTCCGCACTATAAATCATTGCCATATCCATACGGCCCGCATACTTAATGCCGGCTGCCGCACCCGCCGCTTCAAACCCTACTGCTGCCGTCACGCCCCCCGTTATTATTTCCAGCATAGCCCCTTACCTTTCTGCTGCCCTCCCGGCAGTCTTCGGTAACTTAAATACCTAGTGATAATTATGTAATGTGATATGCCCAGGCTCATGATTAATGCCAGTTAAGTGGATCAAGAGCCAAAAACATCCATTACTCGCCTAAGTATACCACTTCTCTAATAAAAACAGCAATCCTAAATTAGTCAGCATCACGATCAATATCGCTATCTTCATCTCACCAGCTCAACATACTGCTCCCCGTCAAGCTTCCCTGTCCGGATATCCTGCTTATCGACCGGATTATAATACCGGTACTCTTCACACTGTTTCTCCCCGGCCGGAACCGGCAGGTAGAACCGCCCTTCATCATCTGAAGTCACCGCATACACCCGGCGCAATATACACTTCTCACTTTCGTAAGAATCCCGCAGCGGATAACGCAGCTCATATCTGCCCACTTCCGCCATCCCCGCTTCAATCCAGAACTCCTCGATCTGTCCGTCCGCTTTCTGCAGGCAAAACTGCGTCCCGTCCAGAAACACCTCCGACTGATGATATATCAATATCTCTTTTTCGCCCTTCTTATAATCCCAACAAAGCCGATAAGGCTCATTCAGATGAATAAAAACAAAGTGTATTTCACTCCGGGGCTCCGTCCAGCCGCTAAGTACGGTCACGCCTTTGCCGGACAAATATTGATGATCCGGCTGCAAACGAATCTTTAATATCCCTTTTCCGATTTCCTTCTCCTCATCCGGGTCGATTACCATGTCCTGCTGCTGAAACATGCTCCCCCCCACCGTCAAATCATGTAAGCCTGACTTCATGTTCACATAATAGCAGCCATTATTCTTCTCTGTAAAATCCATCCGCTTCCCGTCTATCATGATACACACGCGATTATCAGCAATAATCTTATTCCGGAAATCGTCAATAACCATCACTGCCAGGCCGCCTATCTTACTCTGCCCGCTTCCCGCGATATTCTGTCCGCTGACTGCGGCATCTCCCATTTTCATATCCATAAAGCTCCTCCTGATTCTGCCCGGAACGTGTCTTAATATGTTATCCGACACTCCAAGCCTATGAACACTGACTGTCACTCATTATTCATAAAATCTCCCAAAAGAGCTTCTCCTATACAATATAGGGTATTTTTGATTTAGATTATCTTCACACTTCCAAACATGCCGCTGCGCGGCACAAACAATCAGTGAGAAGAACGGCTTTCTACGTTCTTCCGTGTGTAATAAAGTAATTCTTAGTCTCTGTACTTTAGAGACCTAGAATTTCTTTAAACGCTATTTTCTTCATTAAGGACGAAATCATAATAGTTCAGATCCTCTCGCTTCGTCCATCCGATCCTGTTCCAGAAAGCGTTCCCGATATCATTCTTGGTAAAGGCAATCAAAGATACCTTGTTAATCCCTTCCCTTTTCAGCGCCTCCATACAAAAAACCACCATATCCTTGCCGATCCCCATCATCCGGCAGCCTTCCGACACACATACATGGTAAAGGCAGCCCCGTCTGCCGTCATGCCCCCCCAGTATACTACCCACTATCCTGCCATCCAGTACTGCCACCACGCTGATCCCCGGATTTCTTTTCAAGAATGCTTCCACACCTTCCCGTGAGTCATCTTTGCTGTTAATAACAAACCGCTTAATTGTCTTCCATAAGGAAAAAACCTCATCATAATCCGCAATTGTCATTTCCCTGACCATCATCTTCCTCCCAACTGACCCCGCCGCCATTCCACGATTCGCTGCCAAGCCACTATTCTATTCGCTGCCAAGCTCCACCTTCTGCCTTATTTCTATAAACTAGTATTAATTCTATAAACTAGTATTAATTAACATTGGTGACACATCATTAATTCAATATGTATATTTATACACTATTCTTTTATAAAATGCAAGAGTATATTTATTTTTTTTAATATTATGCAATTTCTTTCCGTTTTTATGTATATATTTTTCTTGCATTTTAGATGTCGTTGCGGTATATTATTTTTAGAGTGCGCAAAAACCTAGCACAGCACTGACAACTCCGGAGGAAAACCAATGAAAGAAAAAGTCATCCTAGCCTATTCCGGCGGCCTAGACACCACCGCCATCATCCCTTGGCTAAAAGAAAATTTTGACATGGAAGTAATCTGTGTCTGCGTAAACTGCGGCCAAGGCGAGGAGCTGGACGGCCTTGAAGCAAGAGCAAAGTCCTGCGGCGCAGAAAAACTATTCATCGAAGATGTCATCGATGAATTCTGCGACGATTTCATCATGCCCTGCGTCCAGGGACATTCCGTATATGAAAACAAGTACCTGCTAGGGACCTCAATGGCCCGGCCCGTCATCGCCAAAAGACTGGTAGAAATAGCCCGAGCCGAAGGCGCTTCCGCTATCTGCCACGGAGCCACCGGCAAAGGCAACGATCAGATCCGCTTTGAGCTGACGATCAAAGCACTGGCTCCTGACCTGAAGATAATCGCCCCTTGGCGTCACGAGAAATGGACCATGGATTCCCGCGAATCGGAAATTGCCTACTGTAAGGCTCACGGCATCGACCTGCCCTTTTCCGCCGACTCAAGCTACAGCCGCGACCGCAACCTGTGGCACATCAGCCATGAGGGGCTGGAACTGGAGGATCCGGCCAATGCCCCTGATTACGACCATCTGCTGGTGCTGAGCACAAGGCCGGAAAAAGCCCCTGACGCAGGTGAAGAAGTGGCCATGACATTTGAAAAAGGCATCCCCGTGTCCCTAAACGGCAAGAAAATGAAGGTGGCTGATATCATCAGTGAACTGAACCGGCTGGGTGGCCGGCACGGCATCGGCATTATTGACATCGTCGAGAACCGGGTGGTGGGCATGAAGTCCCGCGGCGTCTATGAGACACCGGGCGGAACGATTTTGATGGAAGCCCACCAGCAGCTGGAAGAACTGATCCTCGACCGTGACACCTATGCGGTGAAGATTGACATGGGCAATAAACTGGCCCAGCTTGTCTATGAAGGAAAATGGTTTACCCCGCTCCGCGAAGCGATCCAGGCTTTTATCACGTCCACGCAGCAGTTCGTTACCGGCGAGGTAAGGTTTAAGCTTTATAAAGGCAATATTATCAAGGCCGGTACCGCTTCGCCTTATTCTCTTTATAATGAAAGCATTGCTTCCTTTACTACCGGGGAGTTATATGACCACCATGATGCCGAAGGCTTCATCAATCTGTTTGGCCTTTCCTTAAAAGTGCGCGCCATGAAGATGCAGGAGAACGGGACGCCAAAGCCGTGAGGAAATAATATGATAGGCGTATTTACTTATATCGGGGCGTATTTATTACTGGTCAATATATTGGGACTGCTCTTTATGGGCATCGACAAACACAAAGCGAAGAAGAGGACCTTCCGGATACCGGAAGCTACTCTTTTTACCATTGCCATCATCGGCGGCAGTATCGGCACCTTGATCGGCATGTATGCATTCCGGCATAAGACCAGGCACTGGTATTTTACCGTAGGAATGCCGGGGATACTGATCATACAGCTGATTATTGTGTGGGTACTGCTGTTTTTTGCTCCGATTGATTTCAGGATAATATAGTTTGCATTAAAAGGATGGGGTGAATATGCATATAGCTATTTGTGATGATAACATTGCCGACCGTAAGCAGATGGAACGTCTGCTTGCCCGGGAATCAGACCGACGTAAAGCTGACAGCGGGGGGTTTTACGTAAATTCTTTTGGCAATTCTGAAGTGCTGGGAAAAGCGCCGATGCAATACGATCTTTTTTTCATTGACATGGTGAGTGGTGAACCTGACGGTTTAGCTTTTGCTTTGGAACTGATCGGGGCAGGTGTCAGCGCTCCGATTGTCTTGTGCATATCCTCTATTGATTACCGCACGCTTTACCGGCAGACGAAAAACGCGCCGTCCAATATCTCCTTTCTGGAAAAACCGATCAAGATCGACGCGCTCCGGTCGCTGCTGAATCATGCTGTCACCCTGACGGCAGATAAATCGCCCGCGATCGAACTGCGGACGGATAAAGAAACCTTTTACCTTAAAGAAGATGATATTGTCTGCGCGCGGACGGAGAACCATTATGTCAGCGTCTCGCTGGCTGACGGCCGGGTCATAACCATGACCGGAGATCTTTGGCACCTGTACGGCCAGGTTGCCGAGCATCCTTCTTTTCTGTTACTGTCACAAAGAGCATTTATCAATATAAATTATATTGACAAATGCTCTTTTTTTAGAGTCAGCATGCAAAACGGGATATCGCTTCCCCTGTCGCCGGGTTATTACTTCTCGATGCAGAAGTTTATCAGGCGCTGGGTACCGGAAACGGAAGAGGAGCCGTGACAGTGGTCTGATCCCGATGCTTATTGTAGCAGCCGGCTCAGAAAGCTATGATAACGCCGCCGTCATTGGCATACATGGAACTGATTCCGGCGGTATCCGTTATAATGATTTCCAGAGCCTTGGCTTTTTCCAGCAACATTCTCTTTACTTCTTCGGCACGTTCGATACAGTTACAGTGCGCAATCATGAGACGGGTCTTGGTAGTGTTCGTATTCTCTTTGATGATTGTGTCCACCAATTTGACCAGTGCTTTCTTGATCCCGATGGCCTGGCTCTTTTGGACGATTATGCCCTTATCAGCTCCCATCACCGGTTTGATGCTTAATGTAGATGCCACTAAAGCTTTCACGCCGGTCAGGCGACCGTTTTTACGGAGCGTTTCCAGATTATCCAGAACAAAATAAGTCCTCATGGCATCCCGGAATTCACCCAGCCGCTTTGATACTTCCGCAAAAGTATAGCCGGCATCGGCATATTCCATCGCTTTTAAGGCGATCTGCGCTTCCCCGCAGCTGGCCGACTCTGAGTCGCAGATATAGATGTTTTTGGCTTTTTTTTCTAAGAAAAGTTGTTTTCCTAGCTCGGCGCTGTTATAGCTGCCGCTTAATTTGGAAGATAGCGTCACGACATAGACGTCTTCCGCTTCGGTATCGTAGGCCTCCATATATTTTTCTGGAGACGGGCAGGAGGATTTGGGACAGGTAGGGCAAGATGCCACAAGCCTTAAGAATTCCTGCTGATTGAACTGTTCGTCATCCATGATATGATGACTGCCTACTTCCAGCCGCAGCGGCACTCTTTCAAAACGGGGGTCGTTCTTTAAATTGGCCGGCAGTTCACAGCAACTGTCTACAACGATCTTATAACTCATTTATTACCTCCCGGTCTTCATTAACCGTTACATCTGGTTTTTATTACCACTTATCATAACACAGCTTGTTATTGTTGTAAAGGTAAAATGTATTTATTTATATTTAATTTTTGTTTTTTATATATTTTTTTTATTTCTTCAAGATAATTCTTTCAAAGTTTATATTGCGGCCTCTAATCAAATACTATATGATAAAGGATATAGGCGGAAACAGAATGATCAGCTCAAAAGGCTTTACTTGGCAAAATACATGGGGTATATTATGATTCACGATCCTTTGACTTTATATAAATTGATTATCTTATACATGCTGAACCGGGTGAATTTTCCTTTGACCAAGGCACAGGTCGGGGATTTTATTTTGACCCGGGATTATACGAACTTCATTAATCTGCAGCAGGCGATCGGTGAACTGATCGATTCTTCACTGGTCAAGGCAGAGTCCATACGTAACCGCACCCATCTGGTGCTCACTCCTGACGGTGCCGAGACCCTGGCATACTTCGGGAACCGCATCGGAGAAGGTGTTCGGGCGGAGATCGACGAATATTTTAAGCAGAATGAACTGGAACTCCGGAACGAGGTGTCTGTCTTGGCTGATTATTACAAATCTACCAGCGGGGAATACGAAGCCCATCTGATCGCGAAGGATAACGGTATCCGCCTGGTCGATATAACTTTGTCGGTGCCGGCACCGGAAACTGCCGCCTGTATCTGCGAGAACTGGCAAGAAAAAAACCAAGAAATCTACCAATATCTGATTGAAAATCTATTCTAGGGCTATGTTACTGTCCGGCTGCAAGTATTGCTCTATCGCAGAATCCACGATAATAATATTTTAATAATATTTTAATTATCTTTTTATGAATAATATTTACGGATAGTACGATTTGTATTATAATGCAACCAGTGTTGTACAACATGTGTTTTAATAAGATTCATAGAGAACGCGATGTAAATAACGATCTAACGAATTAACGTAGGAACAGGGAGGAGTATAGGAATGATTGAGATTAAGAATGGAACAAAAAACTATGGTTTTGGGGAGAGCATGACGGCTGCCCTGAAGAATGTTTCCGTCACGGTGGCGGACGGTGACTATGCCGTCATCCTAGGCGCATCCGGTTCGGGCAAGTCAACGCTTCTACATATTGCGTCAGGCCTGGAGCGGCCGGACAGCGGCGCGGTCATCTATGACGGCGTTGATATCACGGCCCTGTCCGACCGGGAACTTACGGCTTTCCGCAAAGAAAAAGTGGGCTTTATCTTTCAGCAGTACTATCTGTTGCCGCAGATGACGGTGAAGCAAAATGTGAAGATGGGTGCCGATCTGGCCGGGAACCGTGATTATCAGCCGATCATTGGAGCTCTGGGTCTGGATAACAAGCTGAACCGTTTTCCGTCCGAACTTAGCGGCGGCGAACAGCAACGGGTTTCCATCGCCCGTGCCTTGGCCAAAAAACCGCAGGTCCTGTTTCTGGACGAGCCTACCGGTGCCTTGGATGAAGAAACCGGCCGGTCGGTGCTGGACTATATCAGCATCCTGCAAAAAGAGCTGAACTTTTCCCTTGTCATGGTGACACATAATGCCAACATTGCGGACATGGCCAGTACTGTCATCAAAATGAACAGCGGGAAAATAGTAGAAAAATTCCCCAACGCCAGCCAAAAAACTGCGTATGAGATCGGATGGTGAGCCTATGATAATCCGGACAAAAGACGCTGTAAGACTGACCGGTATTGTTATCATGTGTGCCTGTGCGGTGCTGGTCTGCACTTTATTCCTAAACTCCAATCTTGATCTGGCACGGATTAGTCATATGTTCACCGATCCTGATGCCTTGTTGCTGTATGATCTGACCATATCTTCTGCCAACATGACCTGTGCGGTGACCGGCGGCGCGCTGGGGCTGACTACGGTGATTATGCTGTTATTTTATATCAAACATTATATCGACACCCATAAGCCGGAACTGGGCATCCTAAAGGCCCTAGGGTATTCAGAGCTGAGGATTGCTGCGAATTTCTGGGTATTCGGGCTGAGTGTCTGCTTAGGGACTTCTCTGGGGTTTGCCGGTGCCTTTGCTTTTATGCCGGCTTTCTATAAGGATATGAGAAGCGACGGTCACTTGGCCGAGCTTACGTTGCGCTTCAATCCGGAACTGATGATATATCTGATTGTCCTGCCCACGCTTGTTTTTTCTATACTTAGCATCCTTTACGGGTGGCGCAAATTAAAGCGTCCCGCGCTGGAACTGATGACCGGGAAAAACCGGAACAGCCGCCGAAGAAGTAAACCGAAACACCAATACCGTGACAAAGATCTGAGCTTTTTAAAGGAGCTTAAGAGAAGCACGGTAAGAAGCCGATTATCATTGGTTTTCTTTATCGGCTTTGCCAGCTTTTGCTATGCTGCCACGGTCGTTATGTCCTTCAGCATAACGGATCTGGGCGGCGGCGAGATGATGGCGGTCATGATGGCCGGGATCGGACTGGTTCTGGCGGTCACAACGCTGTTCATCGCGGTTATGACACTGATAAAAGGGAACGCAAAGACAATCGCCTTGATGCGGGTAATGGGTTATTCCGACCGGGAGTGTTCCATGGCAATCCTTAACGGCTACCGCCCAGTGACCTATATTGGTTTTGCGCTGGGGACGGCCTATCAGTTCGGCCTGATGCAGTTGATGATACAACTTTATTTCGGCAACAGTCTCCTAGGGACACCGGAATACAACTTTCCAGTGCCGGCCTTCCTATTTGCCTTGATATCCTTTGTCATGATATACGAAATATTCATGAAGGTGTTCAGCGGTAAACTGAAACGGATGTCGCTGAAAGAAATTATGCTGGAAGAATGATGGCCGAAGAGTGATAGCCTATGGATAATAGAAACATTAAAACATCAGCAGCGCGTTTCGCAAGGCCTGCTGATGTTTGTCGTTGGTTTATTATATTGCGATATTCACTTTGGCACCTATTGAACCTGACGAGCCGAAGGCTCTTTTCTTGTTTCCCTTTGAGTTATAGGCCACAGCTTCAAATGTGCCGGTTTTAGTAGCGGTCGGGCTCTGGTTATCCCAGCCAGCGACAAGACTGTCGTCGGTGCTGACGGGATCCGTTCCTTCTTCTGGGAAAATGCCGTTCCCTGCCGACATTGTTTCGGCCGGAACCCCGCCTTGCGGCCGCTCCGATAGATTCCTTTCCTTTTTCAGCTTTTCTTGCTCTGGATTTTCTTGCTCTAGCTTTTCTTGCTCTGGCTTTGCCTGTCCCGGCATATCCTTATTCATGAACTCTTCTTCAAAGGTGAATTCAGTATCCGGTTTCTCCTTGTAAGATGATGACTGCACTGCCTTGCCATAGGCGTCCATCATCTGGTTGACCAGCGCGGTTTTCTCAAAATCATCATCGCTGCTCGCACAGAAATTCTCGATTGATTGCATCTCCTGCATCATGATCGACTGGACTTCTTCTTTGGAATCAGCCTCCTCCAAGCGCTTTTCCAACTGTTCCCGTTTCTGCATGATACGAAGCACTTTCTGATACATTTCCGGTGCTTTTTCCGCAAGATAGGTCAGTTCGCCTGAGGTCAGCTTCTTGCCGGCTTTAAACTTGTTGATAATACGCTGAAGCTTGAGATCCTTTCCCGACCCGACCTGTTGCACCTGACCGCTTCCGCCCAATCCGGTTGCCGCAATCGATAGATTACCTGCCATATTATGCCCTCCTTAGCATGTTTTGCCTTAGTATTAAGACAGAAAGAACCTCCTGTTCTTCCGGATATAATTATCCTTAATCTTATTATCGGTATGGTTTGGTAATCTCACAAGGTCATTAGGGGAAAAATTTAATAATCAACATCGCAACCCTGCATTGATAAAACCATGCTGATCAATTCCAATACTTCTCGGTTAATCGGGTTATTATAAATTTCCAGCCACCTCAGATTTCTTAAATTAATGAGGAAATTAACCCCGCCCGTTATTCTATTATTATGTACACCCAAATATGTCAGATTGTACAATTGGCTAAATGCTGAAATATCGGTGATATTATTGCCATCGACATTCAGATTTGTCAGGGCGGTGCAGTATCTTAACGCTGAAACATTGGTAATATTGTTACCGTTTGCATGGAATTCTTCTAAATTACGGAAATTGCTTACCGCAGAAATATCACTGATATTATTAAAGGCCACACCTAAGAATTTTAACTTTGTCAAATTCCTGAACGAATTAAGACTCGTAAGATTACAGCCAACTGCTTGAATATATTCCAAATTGGGCAGATTGTTCACACAGGAAAGATCTGTGATATTATTGCCCCTAATATGTAGTCTTTTCAGATTTTTCATATGAGAAAGGACTTGTATGTCAGCGTTGGTAAGATTCAGATAATTCAGATTAAGTTCCTCTAAAGTAACAGGATAGGCTAAGTTCTTAATGACGATATGTGTCGGATCTGTCGCGGCAATACTACTAAAGCTATGCACGGACAGCACCAAAGCCATCGTCAGAATAAGAGATATAATACGTCTTTTTTTCATCGTTTTTCTTCCTTTCTGTCAAATAAAATGATTTGCTCATGATTATATATTTAGTTCAAGATTAAAATTGTATAACTCACTCCCACAGTTCTACGCAACCCTCATAAAAACCACCTCCTTAAAAGATTATTTGTTTGGTTAATTGGTTGTATTCATTATTTATTTTATTATTTTATTGTTTAATTACTTATTTGTTTAATTATTTATTTATTTTATTAATTGTTATTAAATATTTATATATAATGTTATAAGCAAATTTACTTGATCGCTTTTTGCGTTTTTCTCATATTTATACAACTAATTATATATCTTTAGATCTAGTCTGTCAATCCGTAGCTTTATTTTATGTTAATTATCATTATGTGGAACAAATTGTTAAACTATACTTTATGATACTTATTACTATTCTGCAAAAAATGGTAATATCTTAAAAAAACAGCTGCCGCACAATAATCAATGCGGCTGCTGCTTATAAATTACATATATTGTCTAGTCCTTATGAAAATACCACTATATGTTTTGCCCTACATATCGCCTTGTCAGTTCAGACTATCAAAGAAGGCGCTATATTGATTCGTAAACTCATAATTGTTCTGGGCATCCCAGTTGACAGACCAGGTCATAATGCCGGCAAAACACGGATAACCGTCCGGATTCCGCAGCTGGTACTGGCCGCCGTAAGGGATGCCGTTGATCAGATAGTTCAAAGCCTTTTTGACCTCGGCCGGGGGCGTATAGCCGCCGCTCGGTGCCGCCGCTACAGCGGCCGGGATACCGATCATCACCTGGTTCTCGCACAGGGGTTCAAACATGGTGCCGGAACCGTTGGCAATCGGAAAGCCGTTTAGCAGCATTTCAGCCATGGCCACCTGAAAATCAGCCGTTCCCTGATTATATGTCCTGCCGTCCAAAGCGGCATTACCGCCGCAGTTATAATGCTGTACATGCAAGTAGGTCAACTCATCTCTCATCGCATGGATGATAGGCAGATATGCGCCCCAAGGGCCGGCATATGCGGTTATACCGCCTTGGACATAGGCGATTTCCGGTGCCATCGTCAGCAGGAAATCAGGCCCGTAATTACTGCACACGTCCTGTAATGCCGTAATCATATTAACAATGTTCGGGGTTGTCGGATTGTCGAGATCGGTATCGCCGGCTCCTAGGTAAATACCGGTTTCGATATCCACATCCACTCCGGTAAATTGGTACTTGTTAATGGTCGCAATCAGTGACCGGGTAAATTCCGCGGTTATCGTTCCATTCGTCAGGCTGACCGCACCATTCTGACCGCCCAGAGAAAGCACCACTTCTTTGCCTAGGCTCTTTAAATAGGCCACGTCGGCAATGAACTCCTGCTCTGTGGCATTAAACGGCGTAAATGAAACCGTTCCGCCGCTGGTGATGTCAGCAAAGGCCACATGAATCACATCCCAGTCGGAATCGACGTCGCCCAGTTCCATGACCGGAACTAGACCGTTGTCAAAATTATGCCAGTATCCGACCAAGAGTTTTTCACCGGTTACCGGCACGGGGTCATCTGAAATAATATAGACTGCGGTAGCAACTGCCGATTCCGTCATCCCGTCCTTATATGCCCTGGCCTTTAACGTGGTATCGGACGTTATGCTCACTGGGCCGGTATAAAGCGAGGATAGGGCCGTCGGATCACTGCCGTCGGTCGTATAACGGATAAGCGCATCGGACGTTGTGCTGGCTATAGTGACCAGCTGTGACACGGCATAGGTTCCGCCCCGCGGGTTGAAACCCGGTGTTGCTACGGTTTCTATGACCGGTTCGCCGATGCTGTGGAAGACCCATAGGGCCGGAACATTAACCGGCTCCCATCCCGACAGGGCTGTATGGCTCTGGATGCACCGGTAGTTGTTGCCGTCATAGGATGCCAGATCATTGATCGCATAATAAGTACCCGGTGTCCAAGGCGATACGGTTTCCGCCTGAGCCGGAAGGGCAAAAACGGATATCAGTACTAATAGTACGATTACTTTGGACAATATCTTGTTGAAGTTTTTATCAGGCTTATTCGTGTGCTGCTGATTCATTTTTTATCCTCCTTTTTGTAATTACTAACATCTTCTCTCTTAACATTTAATATATCATTCATATGTTTATATATCAAGATTTTTCTTATTTTCTTCTACAAAATAAGATTATTAATAAGGAAAAACGAATAAATATAGTTACTAATTAAAAAACCAGCATCTATGATGCTGGTAATGGTCATTATTAACATGTAACTTAATATCATCTTTCTATATGTTCATATATTAGATTTCCATCTGTATCAAAATGGCGTATGGCTATCTGGTTCCCCTTATTATCATACTCCGCCTCCCAGATTGCATAGTCGGTATCTGATCGCAGGATCAGTTCGCCATCGGTTCCTTTATGGCGTTCTACTATCTTATTTCCCCTCTCATCGTACTCAAACTCCCATATTGCGCAACCGATATCTGACCTTAAGATCAGTTCGCCATTGCTTCCTTTATACCGAACCACGGTCTGGTTTCCGCGTTCGTCATATTCTGACTCCCAGACTGCATAGCCATAATCAGAGAGCCGAATCAGTTCGCCGTCCGTTCCTTTATGGCGGCCCTCTATCTGGTTTCCACGCTCGTCATATTCCGCTTCCCAGATTGCATAGCCATAATCCGATGTAATGATCAGTTCGCCGTCCGTTCCCTTATAGCGGGCTACTGTCTGGTTTCCCCGCTCGTCATATTCCGCCTCCCAGATTGCATAGCCAGCATCAGAGCGTAGGATCAGATTGCCGTCCGTTCCTTTATGGCGGGCTACTGTCTGGTTTCCCCGCTCGTCATATTAGACCGCATAGCCATCTTCGGACCGTAAGATCAGTTCGCCGTCCGTTCCTTTATAGCGGGCTACTGTCTGGTTTCCCCGCTCGTTATATTCAGCCTCCCAGACCGCATAGCCAGTATCAGAGCGCAGGATTAGTCTGCCGTCGGTTCCCTTATAGCGGGCTATCGTCTGGTTTCCCCGCTCGTCATATTCAGCCTCCCAGACCGCATAGCCATCTTCGGACCGTAAGATCAGTTCGCCGTCCGTTCCTTTATAGCGGGCTACTGTCTGGTTTCCCCGCTCGTTTCAGCCTCCCAGACCGCATAGCCATAATCTGATGTGAGGATCAATTCGCCGTCCGTTCCCCTGAAGCGTATTACGCTTTGCTTTCCCTGTTCATTATATTCTGCCTCCCATATCGCATAACCATTATCAGAGCGCAGGATCAGTTCGCCGTCGGTTCCTTTATAGCGGGTAATAATTACTTTACCCTGCTCATTATACTCTGACTCCCATAGCGCACAGCCAATATCTGACCGCAAAATCAAGTTGCCGTCGGTTCCTTTATAGCGTTCAACCGTTTGGTTTCCGCGCTCATCATATTCACATTCCGAGATCGCGTAACCATAGTCGGCGTTAAGGATTAACTTTCCGTCGGTTCCTTTATAGTGGGCTACCGTCTGGTTACCCCTGTCGTCATATTCTGCTTCCCGGACTGCATAGCCAGTATCGAGGCGAATAATCAGTTTGTCATCAGTTCCTTTATAGCGAGTTACCGTCTGGTTTCCTCGCTCGTCATATTCTGCCTCCCATACTGCATAGCCGTAATCAGACCGGAGGATCAGTTTACTGTCTGTTCCTTTATAGCGGGATAACGTCTGGTTCCCCCGCTCATCATATTCTGTCTCCCGGATTGCATAGCCGTTATCAGAGCGAAGGATCAGTTCGCCGTCCGTTCCTTTATGGCGGGTAATAATTTCGTTTCCCTGATCATCATACTCCGACTCCCAAATCGCACAGCCAATATCCGCACGAAGAATCAGCCCCCCGTCCGTTCCTTTATAACGGATAACCGACTGATTTCCCCGCTCATCATAATCGGCCTCCCAGATCGCATAGCCAGTATCATACCGGGGGATCAGTTCGCCGTCTGTTCCTTTGAAACGTATAGCTATCTGGTTCCCCCGCTCATCATATTCTGCCTCCCGCACTGCATAGCCAGTATCAAGCCGTAAAACCGGCTTTTTGGTGCCGTCAAAATACCGCTCCCGGGCAACATTCATCCCATAATATTCATATTCACATAAGGCATAGCCCATTTCTTTATGCAATAGCGGATTACGCTCTTGATCCAGAAAAGATGTTTCAATCAGGCGGTGCTGCGAGTCATATAGTTTCGTGACAAAGTAATGGCCGCCTTCTTGGTTCGCAACCGGTTTATTGTCCTTGTCATAAAAGGATTCCTCGATATAGTAATAATCACCGGAATCGGTATGATAATAAGCAGTTTTAAGTGCCGCATAACCATAGTCTTCGGGAACTGTCAGCTCGCCTTGCGCATCCTGATAGCCTTCCCATATTTTGGCGCCGATATCGTTGTACTGATACTCGACGGCAGCATAGCCCTTGTCACAAGAAGTCTTGTTTCCATTGCTGTCATAGTAAGATTCATTGATAATGTTTTTGTTTTTATCATATGTATATCTACGTTCTGCATACTGATATTCATTTAAAATACTTTTACCGTCTGCTCCTAAATAAACTACTTTTTTTACTGTTCCGCTATTATCCAGCACATGGCTTATGGTAACATATCTGCTTGTCAAGGAGTCAATCGTATTAACCGTCTCAGAAGCGCTAGGGATGCTATCGTCCATTTGATCAGGCACTTGATTTACATCAGCAATCCCATTGTCATCCGCCATGGCCGGCAATAGCGGCGCTGGGGTGAGATTCTCTAGGCTCAGACGTTGCCTGTCATTATAAATGATATTAAAATTCTTCGCGGCGGCGTCATATTCTTTGGAAGTGCAGCCGTCTGTTTTGTGATAGACCGGATTGCCGTCAATTCCATAAAATGATTCTTTTACTATCATGTTATTGCTGTTGTTCATTTCATATTGATAGTAATGAACGCCGTTTTTATCATATACATTGTTGCTATTTTCATCTATAAAGTATATGCTGTCGATGTTGTGATTTCCGTCGTATCTGATCTTCTCTATATGGGCTCCGTTGTACCCGATAGCTACTATTTTCATATCCTGATCGGCATAATAACTGACTGATACTAAATCGTTGTCACTATATTCAAATTTTACGGTTGCAATACCCGTTTCATTTGTCATAACACTAACGTTATTATTAAAGCCGCTTCCTATGTAGTGTAATTCAGACAAAGAATAATTCTCATCGTATTCATATAGCTCTCCATATACACTGCCGATTGATATGCTCTCCAAAGCTTTAAACGTTCTTCTTGCCACTAAGCCGGCCGAATTGTACTCCTGTTTGAGCGAAATGGGCAATGATTTATTGGCAATATTAATCAATCTATGAACAGTAGAATGAAACAGCTGAGGGGTATCATTATAATCAAAATACGATATCTCTAAGTCGTTAAGGCTGTTATATAATATCTGCATAAGTTTTTTCCCATCACTTCGATAATGTGTCGCAGATAAGACTTCTTTAACATTGCCGGCGCCAATCTCATACTTATAGGAAATCATTGCTGATGGCTGAAACAAGGACAGGGAAAACGCTGAAATACTTTCTGCCGCTAAATCAATATTTTTATACTCTGTAATATAAGAAAGCCTTATCGTTCTCGACAATGCATTGTCTGTTATCTTCCAGTATCCAACCCTGCTGTCCCGTGACTGCTTTGATAATTCACTGCCAATTCCCACCGGTAAGCCATATATCTCATTAATATTGCCATAGTAATGAACAGTGATATTCATCTTATAAATAAAAATGCCAAGACCTATTAGCGCAACAACCGAGGAGATTATAATTAACCTAGTTCGGTATCCTAAAAGCAGCATCCCTGCTTTATATGACATATTGATGATTTTCTTGCGGTATTTCCAAATTAAAATAATAATAGCAAAACAAAGAAATACTATTATAGCAGGGATAATATTTCCTGTCGTAATAAGAGTTCCTAATGGCAGGATCACTCCAACTATCGCTTGGGCCAGTCCGGCTATTTTCATTTTAGTATCTAGTTTGTCATCTTTTTCCTGATTGGGGGATAATTCCTGTTTTTCAGCTGACTTGCTTACATGTCTGGCATCGCTGCTAAACTCCGGTTCGGTAGCTAGTGATATATTAAGCGGGGCACCCGGAAAAGCCGGATGTGACTGCTTCATGCTATTGACCCCCGGGTAAAAATGGCGCCGCAAAACAGCAGCACGATTATCATTAACGTTACTTAACAACATTTTTTCAGCCACATATTCGTCAATACCAAACAAACAGAGACATTCATCATTTGATACCGGGCTTGCATCGTCACATTGCGACACGAATATCGGCAGAAAATGATAATCCACATCCTGTTTCATTGTATTAGTTACTTCTGTGCGTTCAAACTCCGCGTAAGGTGAATTAATAGATTGATCAGAAAGAATCTGTATAAAACACCTAGAATACTTTAAGTATTCTTTCAGCTTGGTTTTGTTTTTACCGGCAGCGTTTTCTGTGTTTTTACTCTTAGTGTTTTTATTAGCAGTATTATTATCGCGTATGTAAATATAAGTGCTATATCCTTGTTCTTCAAGAACTCCGGAAACCCATTGCGCCCAAGCCTTATCCGTTTTGCTGCAACTTATCAGAAAATCCCCTCTCGCCAATTAAGTACCTCCTTGTAGACGGATCTAAAGTAAATGGACCTAAAACTGTAGTATAATTGCTTATCTTACAAAATATGGTAATCAATGATAATATATTACAATAGTTTAAATCGTTATGCAACAATATATAGTTGCGACTTGTGCATAGTATCGTTTATGACGGACTTATCAATCGTTCTTGCCGGAGCAATTTTATATACACTAAAAAGATTGCAGCACCTGTCTGCAATCTTTATGTTACACTGTATCTTTACTACGGCCTACCCGATCACCTGGCTCCAGTCGGTGATTCCGATAATCCCCTTAGCAAACTCGGTATACTGGGCATGTTCCGGCGTATCGATGTACTTGAAGACGGTGTATATCTGTTTCTGCCCGCCGCCTTGGTGATTCAGGCCGAAGGCCAAGCCTTGGGCCACTTCTTCCGCCGCGTCGGTCTGGCGGTTCAGCAGCAGGCTGTCGATGTGCGGGTTGTTTTCGACGATGTAATACGCATAAGCGAAGGCGGCGGCCTGCATGGCTTCACCGGTCAGGGAACTGTAGCCCAGCTCGCTTAAGGTAATGGAGCGCACTTCCCCGTCGTCCGTCAGAAAATGGTTCTGTTCCATATAGTTGGTCAGGACAGAAATATTCCCCATCGTCATCATTGGCGTGGACGCGGTATGATTGACATAACGGGAGGGTGCCCAGAAGCTTGATGAAGTCAGCGGCACGCAATAGGGATGCTGAGCCAGCCCCCAGTCGATATTTCCTCGGCCTTGTATGTTTCGGTTGAACTCGTCTAAGATGTCCCTGGCGTCATAGTTGGGATTATTAGACAGATTGCGGTCCCACTGCTGGTCAAGGGAAATATACACCTCAGCGTTGGCGGTCACACTCCGGATGGCATTGTAAAAGATCCGGAAAGCCTTGGCATATTCGTCCGTATATTCCTGAAGGCTGACTTTCTCCATGTGGTTCCATTCTTTGCGGGCGTTGATTTCATTGGCAATGATCCAGCTACTGACCCGCCCATAGCCGTTGCTTCCGGAATAACGCTCGGCCAGAAAAGAACCGATCGCCGCTATGTATTCCACCCCCTGTTCTTCTGCCGCGTTAAAGGCGTAATACTGGGATGCGCTGCCGCTGCGGGACTTGGGATGGATCATCTGCGGATGGGATGCGGAATAGTCATTTAAGAGGATGGCCGTAACGGTGATCCCCTTGGCGGTCAAGGTGCTGAAGACAAGGTCATATTCCGAAATCACTTGTCCGTTAAAAGCATAGCTTTTCCCGTTATACTGGTAGTGCACGGTGGGATATACAGGATCGGTGGTCGGCCCTAGGATCCTGCCGATGAAGATGTTGTAGGCTGCCTGCTTTACGCCCAGTTCATCCAGTTCATTGCCGCGGAGCCGGTTGGGATCCACCAGCAGGCCTTTTTTGGAAGCGCCCTTAGGGAAAGCGGCAGTATATCTGGCAACGGCTTCGGGATTGGTGACATATTGTCCGTGGCTCACCGGGACATAGACGCCGTCCTGTTTCACGGCCACCACGAATTTCTTATATAGGCGGCTGGACTCCGTGTTGTGGTTGAGGTTGACCGAAAAACCGACGGCGCCGCTTTTTTCTTTCTTCAATATATATTCATTTTGTGCCGAGATCGTGCTTTCATAAGGCTGAAGGGCAAACAGATAGTAATATTCATCGTCGCTTATGGGGATGCTGTCCGCCGATACGCGCATGTTAATCTTCTGTCTGGATGTGCTGATCCGGCAAAACTCCATGTCGGCAAAATTATCCCGGTTAAGATCCGTAAGTTCTACGTGGGGCAGATCTGCTTCCCATTCTTCTTCGGTAGTTTTGATCATGCCCGGGAAGTCTTTGGGCTGTGGTACCGGGGTCGGGCTCGGCGTCGGCACCGGCGACGGGGCCGGTGTTCTTCTGGGCCGCGGCGGTATCCTCGCGGCAATGTTCTCGGGGTAAGCGGTAATCTCTACCGCCTCGTTCCTTCGCTGGCCTATCGCTACGGTAATCACGATTAAAACAGCGGCCGCCGCCAGAACACTGCCCATAATCAGGGTGATTTTCTTTAAAAATTCCCTAGTCTCAGCTCTTTTTAAGCGGCGGCGGCGCCGGTCTTGATGCCTTTCAGGGCGCCGAGAGCGGCTAGAACGGCCGACACGGTCATTCTCATTATCGGATGTCAATTTCTTCTCGGTAAAATAAACCTTGTTGATTTTAGGGGCTCTCTTAGAATGCAAAAATGTGTTGTCAGGCTTCTTCACTGCGGCTCATTCACTTTCATTTTATATTAATTAACGATTTGACTTATATTTAATCTATTGATTCAATTATCTTTTGGGGTTTTATTTAAAGACTTTATTTTACGGAAATATTCTTTTACCGTTTTTTCATACCCGTTATCTGAAGGACGGTAAAACTCCCGCCCGGTCAGCTCCGCGGGCAGATACTGCTGCTCAACATAATGGCCCGGGTAGTCATGGGCATATTTATAACCGGTACCCCTGCCCAGCTTGGCGCTTCCCTTGTAGTGCGCATCCTGTAAATGAGACGGTATCGCTAGGTTCCCGGTTTCCTCCACGGTGTGCATGGCCGTAGCGATGGATACAACGGCAGCGTTGCTTTTAGGCGCACAGGCCACATAGGCCGCTGCTTCCGCCAGGATAATCTGCGCTTCCGGCATCCCGACCCTTTCCGCTGCCAGAGAGGCACTTACCGCCACAGTCAAGGCATTGGCATCGGCGATTCCGACGTCTTCGGCCGCACAGATCATGATTCTTCTGGCAATAAATGTCACGCTTTCGCCGGCATAGAGCATCCGCGCTAGGTAATAGACGGCGGCATCGGGATCGGAGCCGCGCATACTCTTGATAAAAGCTGAAATCACATCATAATGGTTGTCGCCGCTCTTATCATAGCGCAGAACCCGTCTCTGGATGCACTCCTGGGCAACTTCCATGGTAATATGTATCTTGCCGTCGGCCTGCCGTTCGGTGGTCATGATCCCCAGTTCCACGGCATTCAAGGCATGTCTGGCATCGCCGCCGGACAGTTCCGCCAGAAAATCCAGCGCCTCCTCGGCAATCACCGCTTCATAGGCTCCCATGCCCTTTTCCGTATCATATACCGCCCTTTTTATCAGTATCTTAATATCTTCTTTATCTAGTGGCTGCAGTTCAAAGACAATAGAACGGGAAATCAGGGCGCCGTTTACTTCAAAATAGGGATTTTCCGTCGTGGCGCCGATCAGGATGACCGTCCCGTCCTCGACAAAAGGCAGCAGATAGTCCTGCTGGCCTTTGTTGAACCGATGGATCTCGTCAATAAAAAGGATCGTCTTCCGCCCGTACATCCCTTGGGCATCGCGCGCCTGCGCGACAGCGGCTTCCATATCCTTCTTGCCGGCCGACGTGGCGTTGATCTGCCGGAACTCCGCACTGGTAGTAGCCGCGATCACCTTGGCTAGGGTGGTCTTCCCGGTGCCCGGCGGCCCATAAAAAATCAGGGAACTCAGCTTGTCCGCCATGATAGCCCGGTAAAGCAGCTTGTCCTTGCCAATGATATGCTGCTGCCCCACCACCTCGTCCAGAACCGTAGGCCGCAGACGGGACGCCAGCGGGGCTTCCTTTTCCATATTGGTGCTTCTCATGTAATCGAACAAATCCATTATCTGCTCTGCTCCTGCTTGGTCGGAAACGCGTTGTTTGATATGTCTGACTGGCTGATGGCTGACTGACTGTCAGCCGTAGGCGTTCTTTTGGATAACTTCATATAGTATAACATAACCATCTCATAAGTTCCATAAGTAATTTTAACCATCATTAACCCGACCGGGATGACCGCTAATCTTGCTTTGTTGTAGTATCCTGCCGCTTCACCCCAAGCAATACCCGGACAACCGGGATGCAAGCGATCGCTTCCGATAACAGCACTGTCAGCACGAAAGAGACGGCAATGATTACGATGATCTGCAGCAAAACGGATGACAGGCGCGGCATAAGCAGGTAAGCCGCCGCCGTTAAAACCAAATAATGAAGTATGTAGTATAACTGTGAATAGGCCGCCGCATGAACCAGCGCCTTGTTTTTCGTGTTAAGGTGTCGTCTGCCGAACCCCAGCAGCGCAAGCAAGGCAACATAGCCATAGAGGAAATACGTCAGGTCATAGGCAAGTCCGCTCCATTCCTGCATAATCGCCATGACATATCCCGCGCCAGAAGTCAAAGCCAAGAGCAGAAACATAAAGCGAAACTTTTCAAGCTTGGCTTGCACTTCCTCATGGGACAGGGCAAAGAGACCGGTTAAAAACAATACGAAGTACTGGGCAAGGCTTTTACCGCCAATATTAAGCAAACCTTCCGCCTGCGCCTGTACTACACCCAACATTATAATCAGGGCAACGGGCCATCCGCTCCCAGCCATAAATCTGGGAAACTTCTGGCATACTAAATAAACAGGCAAGGCGGCCAGCGCAATGATGACGAGGTACATTAAAAACCAGAGATGGGAAAAACCGAACCCACCGTCATAGCCGCTTAAATCTGTCCATCTGGTAAAAAAGATGCCGTAGTGGGCAAGATAACCGCCGCTGTAACCGTTATTGGTAACATCCGCAATATATGCCAAAAAAGGGTTAATTAATAATATGCCGGTCAATAGCGGAAGGCCGATGCGAAACAGCCGCTCAGCGGCGTATTGGGCGGGCCGGCGTTTTTGCAGCGAATAGCGGGCAGATATTCCGGCAATGACAAACAGCAGCGGCATAAACCACGGATATGACAGCCGGATGAACCAGCCTGCTGCCGGCAACGGCACACCAAGGACATACTGGCCCTCCCCCCACGTGTTATACATCATCATGGTGTGAAACGGAACCAGCCACAATACAGCTAAAAGCCGCAATATATCAAGATACTTTTTTCGCATATCCCTTCTCCCACATGGTAATTCTCTGTTACGTTTTGTCGATTCCATCCAGGCAGAAACGTCCTGAATTTTATGCACCTGTTCTGATCGGACATCCCTTTTTTAGCCATCGTACAACACCACGTTTTTTTCTATCAGCCTTACTCAGCTTGCTATATTCCGGAGTATAGAAGAGTATATATAAAATAATCAAAGCTGCCGATACTTCCTCCCCAAAACGCACTGTCCGCTAATGCGCCAATTATTTCCGTTATACCAAAAAATATTGCCATCTTAGGTAAATTATTGTGTTTCTCCGAAAGAAATAAGCAATAGCGGGATAGCAAAATCACTACACTAAACCTATAATACTAAATATAATTATAGCCAGCAAGGGCTTTTTTTCCCCAAGCAAGCTGCCTAAATAATTCATATGGATATTTTGCACCGGTTTAAAGAGAAATATATTGGGTATGAGAACAAATTTCCTGCCCATATACTTCGTAAAAATAATAATATTTACACTTTGATCTGTAGTTATCAGCAATGCCGTCAAAAAGACATTCCTTCTGTTTATCATTATCTCTCTCCTGAAGTTCCCTGAGAGTTTCGTAGTTATGTGGTTGTTGAATTAAAAGTATGCAAATTCGACCCTGCGTTTACTGGACAATTAGGTGCTTACGTAGCCGCTATTAATCATCAAAAGAAAAAGGACACTGATAATGAAACAATAGGACTGTTAATATGCAAAACAAAAGATAATATAATGGCTGAATACTCCTTGGACGCAAAGACTTTGAAAGATCTTTGAGGCAGTTATGATCAACATTCCCCAATTCCCCCAATCTGAGACAACTTGTCAAAGATGTTTTAATCACTCTGATTATTTAAATTGAGACATAAGATATTATTCGGAGATTCGAATCTCTAGAAAAGCAATTATGCTAATCCCAAAATTCATATTGCTACTCGCATGAGGGTATGATATACTTCTTGCATGGGACAATCGCGTTGCAGGGTGCGTTGACCTCATTCCAAAAGAATGGGGGTGATGCCTATGAGAAATCTTTATGATTTCAAGGACTTACTGACTTTTGGTATGTTCCTTCTGGCTCTCCTTACGTTCGTATTTACGTTCTGTAAGTAGCTACATAGAAAAACCACCCTGACACTTGACCAGTTCGGGTGGAATTTCTGCTTTAACAATTGGTCAACCCCTTGTGGGCGGTTGTTCCTTTTATATTTATAGAATAGCATTGTCAGATTTTTATGTCAACATAAAAATAACAACACCTCAGAATAACAACAATCCTCAATTCCCCCAACCAGAGACAACTTGTCAAGGATGTTTTAATCACTCTTAGTATTTCAAATGACATCATATATCAATATTCGGAAATAAAGATTTTTAATAAACAGATTCCGTTAATCCCAATATCCATGTTGCTACTCTCATGAGGGTATGATATACTTCTTGCATGGGACAATCGTGTTGCAGGGTGCGTTAACCTCATTCCAAAAGAATGGGGGTGATGCCTATGAGAAATCGTTATG
>QMCD01000876.1_pt1 | contig 33031 bp, 30 predicted proteins | sample 1821841 | NCBI WGS metagenome assembly QMCD01 (sample SAMN01991225, study PRJNA193472) | Termite gut metagenome, whole genome shotgun sequencing project. | isolation source: worker | host: Macrotermes natalensis
TAAGAGTTAAGAGTTGGCTACGCGACGCCCAGCTACGCGGAATAAGTTAAGAGTTAAGAACTAAGAGTTAAGAGTTAAGAGTTAGGCTACGCGACGCCCAAGATACGCGGGACAAGCTAATCGCTAATCACTAATCACTAATCGCTAATCGCTAAAAAAAGCCCTCCGAAGAGGGCTTTTTTAGTTACGAGCCGAAGTCATCATACATAACATTCTCCGGCGGCACGCCGAGTTCGTCCAGCATCTTAGTGATCGCCGCATTCATCATCGGCGGGCCACAAAGATAATACTCGATGTCCTCCGGTGCCTCGTGATTCTTCAAATAGTTCTCGAAAATCACATTGTGAATAAACCCGACATACCCCTTCCAATTGTCCTCCGGCTTCGGATTATCGAGCGCAAGGTGGAACTTGAAGTTCGGGAACTCCTTCTCTATCGCCTCGAACTGCTCAGCATAAAACACCTCCCTGAGCGAACGCGCCCCATACCAGAACGTGACAGGCAACTTGGTCTTTTCGGTCTTAAACAAATGGAACAAATGGCTCCGCATAGGTGCCATACCCGCGCCGCCGCCTATAAACATCTTCTCGTTAGGCGTATCCTTAACGTGGAACTCGCCATAAGGACCCGAAACAGTGATCTTGTCGCCGGGCTTCAACGAAAAAATATACGACGAGCAAATCCCCGGATTAACCGGCGCGAAAACCCCAGCAGCACGATCCCACGGCGGCGTGGCAATCCTGATATTAAGCATCACAATGTTCCCCTCCGCCGGATGATTAGCCATAGAATAGGCCCTGAACGTAGGTTCAGGATTCCTGGCCACCAGGTCGAACATCTTCATCTGCTCCCACTCCGGCCGATACTCCGCATCAATATCAAAATCGGCAAACCGAATACCGTCATACTGCGGAACGTCGATCTGGATATACCCCCCGCTCCGGAAATCCAACGTCTCGCCCTCAGGCAACTTCACCACAAACTCCTTAATATAAGTCGCCACATTGCGGTTCGACACCACCTCGCACTCCCATTTCTTAACCCCCAGCACGCTCTGAGGCACGGCAATGCGCATATCGCTCTTCACCTTCACCTGGCAACCCAACCGCCAATTCTCCTTCTGCTGGCGGCGCGAAAAAAAGTTCACCTCCGTAGGCAGGATATCGCCTCCGCCCTCCAAAACCTGCAACCGGCACATCCCGCAACTCCCGCCGCCACCACAAGCCGACGGCAAAAAAATGCCATTATCGCCCAACGTGGTCAGCAACGTACTCCCGGGTTCGACCGTCAACTGCCGCTCGCCATTAATATCCACCGTCACCTCGCCACTCGCCGTCAACCTGGCCTTGGCGTACAAAAGCACCCCGACCAACAACAAAGTCACGACAAGAAAAGCCCCTATTGCAATTAAAAGTGTCAACGTCTCCATTTCAAAAAATCACAAATTACAAATGAATTTTTCATCAAAAGTGTTCAGATTGTGCGCCGACCGAAATTTTGGAGTTCGAGGACAGTACAAAGCGTACGGACTCGACAACAAAATAAGAAGGTGTGCAAGATGAATATTTTTCATGAAAAACTATAGCTGAATCCCTAAAAACGACATAAAAGCCACCCCCATCAAGCCCGTGATAATAAACGCAATACCCGGACCGCGCAAAGGTTTCGGAACCGCCGAGTACTCCAACCGCTCCCTAATAGCCGCCATCATAACAATAGCCAACCACCAACCGATCCCGCTCCCGACACCAAACGCCGTCGCCTGACCCAAAGAGGGATAAGCCCTCTCCTGCATAAACAACGACGCACCCATAATCGCGCAATTCACCGCAATCAACGGCAAAAATATTCCCAACTGATTATACAACCCAGGCGCAAACTTCTCCACCACCATCTCCACCAACTGCACAAACGACGCAATAACAGCAATGAAGATAATAAAGCTCAAAAACGACAAATCCACACTCCCGAAACTCTCGCTCAACCATCCCAACGCCCCAGCCTTCAACACATACTCGTTCAGCAACCAGTTCAGCGGCACCGTCATAGCCATCACGAAAATCACCGCCAAGCCCAACCCGTTAGCCGTCTTAACACTCTTACTGACGGCAATATAAGAGCACATTCCGAAGAAATATGCGAACACCATATTGTCGATAAAGATCGACCGTATGAAAATATTCAAACTCTCCATAACCTACTTCTCAATCAAATCCTTGTTAGACCCGCGATGAACCCAAATGATGAGTCCCACCAATATCAACGCCATCGGAGGCAACATCATCAACCCATTATTGGCATAAAACCCGCCGCTGTGAACATACCACGCCTCCGGAATAACCCTCAACCCCCACAACGAGCCACTGCCAAACAGCTCCCTGACAAATCCCAGTACGACCAAAATAATGCCATACCCCACCCCATTGGCCAATCCATCGACAAACGAAGGCCACGGCCGATGGCCCAGCGCAAAAGCCTCCACGCGACCCATCAAAATACAATTAGTGATAATCAACCCCACATAAACACTCAACTGTTTCGACACATCATAAACAAACGCCTTAAGCACCTGGTCGACCAAAATCACCAAAAACGCAATCACCACCAACTGAACGATGATCCTGATACGGCCCGGCACGCCTTTCCTCAACGCCGACATAATCAGATTGGCAAAAGCCGTCACCACCATCACACTCGCCGCCATAACAAACGCCGGCTTCAACTGAGCAGTCACAGCCAACGCCGAACAAATGCCCAATATCTGAACTAAGACAGGGTTGTCCTTGCTCAACGGCCCCAGAAAATATTGCCAATTCTTACTCTTCGCTGCCATACCGATGCTCTTTAATATAAGGTAAATATTCGCTCACAGTATCCTTTATCATCGCCTCCACGGCCTTCGAAGTTATCGTCCCGCCCGAAATAGCATCCACCGCGTGGTCGTTGCCCGCACTCGCACCCGCGCCCTTCAAAACACTTATCCCGACAAAACTATCCCCCTCAAACAATTTCTTACCGACAAACTGTCCCGTGAAATTCGCCCCGACAATCTCCGCCCCGAGCCCGGGAGTCTCGCCCTTATGATCGAACACAACCCCCGAAATCGTGTCCCAATCGCCCTCGACAGCAACATACCCCCATATCGGCCCCCATAACCCGCTCCCACTAACCGGAATAATATAAAGGGTCTTCCCCTCCACCGTGGCTTCATAAAACTTCAAACCGCCCTCCAACTCACGCTCCGTGATAACCTTCGCATAATCCGCATCACGCGAAAGTCCCGCGCTCGCCAAAATGTTCCCCTGCGTCTCGCGGGCAACATTCTCGGCCTGAATGGGCTGCAAAGTCATCGCCGCAACAGCCAACACCGCCGCCACAACAACAACCATAACCACGGAATAGAGTATAATATACCCGTTCGAATTCTTATTCATCGCCTTGCCCTCCTTCTAATATTCGCCGCCACCACATAGTGATCCACCAGCGGAGCCATAGCGTTCATAAACAAAATCGCAAGCATCATCCCCTCCGGATAACCCGGATTGACAACCCTTATCAACACACACAAAACCCCGATCAAAAAGCCCACAATTAACTTCCCGACATTGGTCTGTGCCGCCGTAACAGGATCGGTCGCCATAAAAACAGCCCCGAAAGCAAAGCCCCCCAACAAAGGATGCATCCAAAACGGAACCTCCATAATCGGGCTCCCACCGACCAAATTAAACACCAGCCCCATAGCCAAACCACCGGCAAACACGCTCCCCATTACCCGCCAACTCGCAACCCCCGTAAAAAGCAAAATCGCCGCCCCGATCGCAATCGCAATCACCGATGTCTCGCCGATCGAACCCGGAACGGTGCCCAACACGGTATCCCACAAATCAAACCGACCGATACTCCCCTCTCCCAAAAAACTCAACGGCGTCGCGCCCGAAAAACCATCGACATACTCTCCCCCCTTGCCCAAACCACGAACCCAAACCCGATCGCCCGAAATAAACGAAGTGTAAGAAAAAAAGACAAACGCCCTGGCCAGCAACGCCGGATTAAACACATTCATCCCCGTACCCCCAAAAACCTCCTTGCCGATAATCACCGCAAAAGCCGTCGCCAACGCAACCATCCACAACGGAACATCAATAGGCATAATCAGCGGAATAAGCAGCCCCGTCGCCAAAAAACCCTCGTTCACCTCGTGCCCCCGCTTCTGAGCAAAAGCAAACTCGATCCCCAGCCCGACAATATACGAAACCAAAATCAACGGCAGCACCCGAACAAACCCATAAACAAAGCACCCCCACCAATCACTCACCTGGCCGACAGCCAAAAAGTGCTGATACCCGACATTATACATCCCGAAAAGCAACGCCGGCACCAAAGCAACAACGACCATAAAAATCGTACGCTTCAAATCCACCGCGTCCCTGATATGCGCCCCGCCCTTAGTCACCGTGTCCGGCACGAACAAAAAGGTCTCAAACGCATCGAAAGTCGAATGCAGCCATCCCAGCCGCCCACCCTTCTCGAACGGCGGCTTCACCCGATCGACAACACTCCGTAACAATCTACCTATCATGACAACTCTTTAATCATAAGGTTAATACCCTGTCTCACAGCCTGTTGCACCTCGGTCTTCGACGGATCGACAAAATCGAGCAACGCAAAATCCTCCGGCAACACCTCGTAAATCCCCAACGCCTCCATCTTGTCTATGTTACCAGCCATACACGCCTTCACCAAATGCATCGGATAAATATCCATCGGCAAATATTTCTCCCACAACCCCGTCACCACGATAGCCCTCTCGCCACCGTTCAGGTTGGTATCCAAACTGTATCGCTTCCCGGGGCACAGCCACGAAAAATAGCTCTTCGAAACCGACAACTTATCGAGCCTCGGCGCAATCCACCCCAGAAGTTCATAATGATTGCCCTCCTCCAACGCTGTAATCTGGTTCGAGTAAAACCCGACAAACCCGTCGTGCGAAACAGCCGTTCCGGTCAACGCATTGCCCGAAATAAGCCTGACATTGGTCGTCTTCAGGTTCGATCGCATAACAAACGATCGCACCTGCGCCCCGCCGACGATCTGCAAATAGTGAGGCCGCTCAACCATCGGGCCACTCAAAGCAACCACCCGCGTCATATCCAACCTGCCCGTCCGAAACAACCTCCCAATAATCGCCACATTCTGCACATCGACCGTCCACACCACATCACCCCTCCTAATGGGATTAATATGATTTATCTGCACCCCGACATTGCCCGCCGGATGAGGCCCCCTGAAGCGATGAACCTCCACGCCCGTAACCTTATCCAAAACACCCGCCCGCGTGGAATCCAGCGACAAATGGACCTTACCAAGCTCGCCCAGCACATCGAACCCCTTCTGCAAATCGTCCAGCCTGTCCCCCAACACGAAATTCATATCCGGAGCCCCGGGCGCACTGTCGAAGCCCGAAACAAAAATATCTCGCGGCCTCACACCCGTATCGGCAATCCTGCCATAAGGACGCTGAATAACCATCGGCCACAACCCCGAAGAGAGCAAAACATCGGCGACGTCCCCCTTGAACTCCAAGCTCTCGCCCCGCCCATCGCTCTGAACGATTACATTCAGCAGCTTTCGCTTCTCGCCACGCCTCACCTCGCTCACAACGCCGCTAACCGGAGAAGTGAACAACACCTGCTCATTGTTCTTGTCGAAAAACAACGGACTTCCCGCCTTCACCTTATCGCCCTCACGAACCAGCAACTTCGGCACGACGCCCTCGAAATCGGGCGGCGAAACGGCATAGAGATCGGCCTCACCCGCAACGATCAGCTTGGGCACAGGATCGCCCGCAAGCCTGATGTCCAACCCCCGCCTCAGCTTAACAACCTTAGACATATAATCAAAATAAAAGACAACCCCCAAAAAATTGAAGTTGCAAAGATAACAAATTAATCGGGAATAAAAACTACTTTTTCGCCACAATCTCCGCTCCGACCCTCATCGCCCGCTCGTTCTCCGGCACCAGCTTCTGCGCCCGCTCGGGCAACGACCGCCGCAACCCCTCCACCACGCTCTGCCCACGCACCACCGGACGAACTTTAAGATAGCCCCCCAACACCATCGTATTAAACATCCGCGCCATCCCCCTCCTGGCCGCCTGCTCCGTCGCATCCATCGAATAAATCGTGATGTCCTTGCGCTCCGGATGGCGGGTTATCCCATTCGTGTCGTAAATCAGCACCCCCCCGGGCCTCACCGCGCTCTCGAACTTATCCATACTCTGCTGATTGAGTATCACGGCAGTATCGAACACCCCCGCAATAGGCGAAGAGATGGGTTTATCACTCAAAATGACCGTCACATTGGCAGTCCCACCCCGCATCTCGGGCCCGTAAGCGGGCATCCAGCTCACCTCCATCCCCTCGACCACGCCCGCATAAGCCAAAATCTTGCCCATCGACAGCACACCCTGACCGCCAAAACCTGCTATAATAACCGTCTCCTTCATACCTTAATATCTCCAAGTTTATAGAACGGGAACATATTCTGCTCCATCCACTCATTGGCTCCGACCGGACTCATCTTCCACCCGCTGTTGCAACTCGACACGACCTCGACGAACGACAATCCCTTTCCCGCCAAAGCGTTCTCGAATGCCAACCGTATAGCCTTCTTGGCCTTGCGGACAGACGCCGGAGTGTGCACACTCTGCCTCGTAACATAGCAAACGCCCTCCAACTGGGCCACCATATCGGCCACCTTGAACGGATAGCCGTGGATATTCACCTCGCGGCCGCCCGGACTCGTCGAGGTCTTCATCCCCACCAGCGTCGTGGGTGCCATCTGTCCGCCCGTCATCCCGTAAATGGCATTGTTGACGTAAATAACCGCAATGTTCTCTCCCCGATTACACGCGTGAATGGTCTCGCCCGTGCCGATAGCCGACAAGTCTCCGTCGCCCTGATAGGTAAACACCATCTTCTCGGGCTCCAACCGCTTCACCGCACTCGCCACGGCACACGCCCGCCCGTGAGCCGCCTGTATCCAGTCGATGTCGATGTACTTATAGGCAAACACCGAGCATCCGACCGGACTGACCCCAATCGTAGAGCTCTCGATACCCAGCTCCGCAATAACCTCGGCAACTATCTTATGGATGGTTCCGTGGCTGCACCCCGGGCAATAGTGCATCACCGCGTCGGTGAGCAACCGTGGTTTACTATATACCTTTTCCATGACCCTTCAATTGTTCGTAAATATCCTCTGGCGAAAATATCATCCCGCCCATTCTCCCGCAATGGTCGACCGGAACGCAACCATCCACCGCCAACCTGACATCCTCAACCATCTGACCTGCATTGAGCTCGGCAACCAAAAACCGCTTAACCGACCCCGCCAACTGCCGCAGCCTCTTGTAGGGGAACGGCCACAGCGTTATCGGCCGCAACAACCCCACCTTCATCCCGTCGCGCCTTGCCAGCTCGACCGCCTCGCTCGCGATCCGCGCCGAAGAACCGAAAGCAACGATAACATACTCCGCATCGTCGGTGTTAACCTCCTCATAGCGCACTTCGTTGTCCTCTATCTCGTTGTAGGTGCGCTGCAACGCCAGATTCCGGCCCTCCATCACCTGCGGGTCCAGCTCCAACGAGGTGATAATGTTATTCTTGCCCACTCCGACGCACCAATCCCCCAGCTCGTCCGCGCTCCACCTCGGTCTCTCGCGCCCCATCGCCACCTTCTCCATCATCTGGCCTATGATCCCGTCCGAGAGCATCATCACGGGCACACGATATTTGAAAGCCAAATCGAACCCGTCGAAGACAAAGTCGTACATCTCCTGCACAGAAGCAGGCGCAAGAACTATCATCCGGAAATCGCCGTGCGCACCCCCCTTCACCGCCTGCCAATAATCGGCCTGCGAAGGCTGGATGGTGCCCAAACCCGGGCCGCCCCTCTGCACATTGACGATCAGGCACGGCAACCCCGCTCCGGCGATGTAACTGATCCCTTCGGCCATCAAACTGATGCCCGGACTCGAAGAGGAGGTCATCACCCTTTTGCCCGTCGAAGCCCCACCGTAAACCATATTGATGCTCGCCACCTCGCTCTCGGCCTGCAACACCACCATCCCCGTGGTCTCCCACGGCCGCAGCTCCATCAGGGTTTCCAAAATTTCACTTTGAGGGGTGATGGGATAGCCGAAGTACCCGTCGCACCCGCTCCGAATAGCCGCCAGCGCGACCGCCTCATTGCCTTTTATAAGTTTCAAATCTTCCATAGCCTTAATCCCTCCAAACCTCTATGCAACCGTCCGGACACACCAGCGCGCAATTTGCGCAACCCGTACATTTCTCCGGCAAAACTGCCTCGGCATAAGCATAGCCTTTACCATTAACGGAAGAAGATAGTGCTAAAATCGACACCGGGCACGCGCCGATGCAAACCTCGCAACCCTTACATCTCTCCCTGTCTATTTCAACCCGACCTTTTGCCATCTTTGCTTTCAATTTTAGGCAAATGTAACACTTTTTCGCGACAATTACACTACCTTTGCCCCTCAAATCGATGAAAGATTATAGCAAAACATTGAAGTTGGCCGCCCCCATCGCATTGACGCAGGTGGGGCAGCTGGCCGTGCAATTTGTCGACAACGCGATGGTGGGTCATCTCGGGGCGGCTCCGTTGGCGGGTGTGGCATTCGGCGGCAATGTCTATTTCTTTCTGTTCATCTTCGGGCTGGGGCTGTCGATCGGGGTGACGCCGCTGGTGGGTGAGCTCTATGCCCAGGGCAAGCATCGTAAGAGTGCCCATATTTTGCAGAACGCCCTTGTGTTGTATTTAGGAATAGGCGTTCTTATCTCTCTCACCCAGCTCGCCATCATCCATCTGTTCCCCTATATGAACCAGCCGACGGAGGTGCTTGTCGCGGGAACGCCTTATTATAAATATCTGGCGTGGAGCACCATTCCGGTGATGGTCTTCTTCTCGTTCCGGCAATTCCTGGAGGGGGTGGGCAACACGCGGGTCGAGATGGTGATAACGATTTTTTGTAACCTTTTGAACGTCTTTTTCAACTGGGTGTTCATCTATGGCAACCTGGGTGCACCGGCTATGGGGGCGGCGGGTGCGGGGTTGGCAACGCTCATTTCGCGGTCGATGATGCCGCTGGCGATGATGGGCTATTTTGCGTGGAACCAGTCGTACAGGCGATATTTTTCGTTCTACAACAACGCCCATTTTTCGCGCCGCAGGGTGGGTTCGTTGCTCTCGGTGGGCTTCCCCATCTCCATTCAGATGACGTTGGAGGGTGGTGCGTTCATTTTCACCGGAATTATGATGGGGTGGCTGGGGACGAATGCGCTGGCGGCCAATCAGATAGCCCTGATGATCTGCAATGCGGCCTTTTTCATCATCATCAGCATCGGCAACGCAACCACCATCCGCGTCAGCCACGCCTTCGGGCTGCGCGATTGGTCGGCACTTCGGCGGATTGCCCGTAGCTCGTTCCGCATCGGGGTGACGTGGAACCTGTTTATGGCGGTGATGTTCATCGTTTTTCGCCATCTGTTGCCGCGCATCTTCACCGTCGACCCCGCGGTTATCGACATTGCGGGCACGCTGTTGATATGCGTCGCCTCGTTCCAGCTCTTCGACGGGCTGCAGGCGTTGGCGTTGTCGGTTCTGCGCGGAATGCAGGATGTGAAGGTCACTTCGGTGATTGCGTTCGTCTCATACGTGGTGGTTAATTTGCCTGTGGGATATTTGCTCGCTTTCGTGTTCGATTGGGGGCCGCCGGGGCTGTGGATGGGCTATATTTTCGGCCTCGGGCTGGCGTCGTTGCTGCTCATCACCCGCTATCGGAAGATGATCGGGCGGTTCGAATCGAAGCGATAGTCGAAAAAAAATGTTTACTTTTGTAGAATGAAGAATCCAAAGACAATAGATATAGGCCGCGGGTGTGAGTTCGACGGCGAACGGGCGCGGGTTTGCGAGGGCTGTTTCAAGCTCCACGAAACCGACTGGCTGGAGGAGTATCCGCAGGAAACATCCGATATTTTCGAGGTCAGATTCAAGAACACCCGCCGGGGATACTATCGCAATATTCACAATATTCCGCTCCGACGGGGCGACATCGTTGCGGTCGAAGCCTCGCCCGGGCACGACATCGGGATAGTTTCGTTGACCGGTGATATGGTTGCGCGGCAGATGCGGCGCACCGGCTTTCAGCCACAAAACGGCGAGTTTCGCGTTATCCACCGCAAAGCCAAACCCGCCGACATCGAGAAGTGGCAGCAGGCCATTGCGCTCGAACATCGCACGATGATCCACTCGCGCCAGATAGCCGAGCGGATGGGGCTCGATATGAAAATAGGCGACGTGGAGTATCAGGGCGACAGAGTGAAGGCCATTTTCTACTATATCGCCGACGGGCGGGTCGATTTTCGCGAACTGATAAAGGTGTTCGCTTCGGAGTTCGGCATCAAGGTCGAGATGAAGCAGATCGGCGCACGGCAGGAAGCGGGACGGATAGGCGGTCTGGGAAGTTGCGGACGGGAGCTTTGCTGCTCCTCGTGGGTGGCAAATTTCAATTCGGTCACAACCGGAGCCGCACGCACACAGGACATTTCGCTCAACCCCCAGAAACTGGCCGGTCAGTGCTGCAAGTTGAAGTGCTGTTTGTCCTATGAGCTCGACGCATACATCGACGCGCGGAAATCGTTGCCGCACGTTCGTGAGCCGCTGGCCGCGCTGGATGGCGACTATTATTTGGTCTCGACCGACGTGTTGCGCGGCCTGATGAGTTTCAGCACCGTGAAGGGATCGCAAAACGGAGCCGTGATGCTGCCAGTCTCAAAAGTTCGCGAGATTCAGGCTATGAACCGTCAGGGGCAAAAACCCGACACCATCACCGGTCTCGCGCCCAGCGGAGTCAAAGAGGACGAACCGACAATGGTCAATATGGTGGGCGAAGACAGCATCACCCGCTTCGATAAAAAGCGCAAGAACAACCGCCCACGCGACAACCGTGGGCGCGACAATCGCCATCGTGGTCCGCGCAGGCAAGCCGGCAACAACAAGGGGAGTGACAACAGGGGAGGCGGCAATGGGCAAAGATAAATTGCGGAAGTTTGCCGAGAACCTCACCTTCGATAATCTCGTCCAGCCCTCTTTCGAGGATATTTTCGGGCGCGATCATAAGTTAAAGGGGCGTTGGGCGCGCGATTTTTTCGGCAACGACAACCCCATAGTGCTCGAACTCGGTTGCGGCAAGGGGGAGTACACCGTCGGGCTGGGCAGTTCCGACACTGGTAAGAATTTTATCGGCATAGACATCAAAGGAGCGCGGATGTGGCGCGGAGCCAAAACAGCCACCGAACTGGGGTTGCGGAACGTGGCTTTTTTAAGAACACGCATCGAGTTCATCCAATCGTTTTTCGCTCCGGGCGAAATAAGCGAAATTTGGATAACCTTTCCCGATCCGCAGCTCAAAAAGGGTCGCGAGAAGAAGCGGCTCACCTCGCCGCAATTTTTGGAACGCTATCGGCGGTTTCTCTCTCCCCACGGCCTTGTCCACCTGAAGACCGATTCGCGCGAACTGCACGACTATACAAGGGATGTGATCTCTTCCGAAAAGTTGCCGCTGGAGGCCGCTTCGGTGGATATTTATGGCGAAGGTGCAGGTGGCGACCTGCTAATCCAAACCACTTACGAACGCCTGTTCCTGGCCGAGGGCAAGCCGATAACCTATCTCCGATTCAGGTTGGTATAACCCCCGCCACGCGTCGCGTTAGCCGGCCTGTGCAGTGGAATAGTTTTCAGTTTTTAGTTCTTAGATATCAACCCTCGATCTCCTTAAAATAGCGATAGGTCGAGACTTTGAGCTCGGTGGCAGCGGCGTCGTCCACGACCAAAATCCCGCGCCGATGAACCTGCAACCCTGTGATGGTCCAAGTGTGATTATAAGCACCCTCGACCCCCTGCTGAACCGCACGCGCCTTCGCAAGACCCGTCGCAAGAATCATCACCTCGCGCGCCCCCAAAATAGTCCCCACCCCAACAGTCAAAGCAGTCCGCGGAACCAACGAAGTGTCGCCCCCGAAGAAGCGTGAATTAGCCACAATAGTCTCCTCGGTCAGCGTCTTAACCCGCGTGCGCGAGGTCAAAGAAGAAAACGGTTCGTTGAAAGCGATGTGCCCGTCGTTCCCCACCCCGCCCATAAAGAGGTCGATGCCGCCCGCCTGCTCTATCTTGCGCTCATACTCCTCGCACTCCTTAACAGGGTCGGAAGCCATCCCGTCGAGGATATTGACATTCTCTGGCCTAACGTCGATATGCGAAAAAAAGTTGTTCCACATAAACGAATGATAGCTCTCGGGATGGTCGGCCGGAAGACCAACATATTCGTCCATATTGAACGTAACCACATTTGCGAACGAAACCTTGCCCGCCTTATGCAGCCTGACAAGTTCGCCGTAAGTAGCCAACGGGGTCGACCCTGTGGGCAAGCCGAGAACCAGCTTCCCGCCGGCCGAATTGATCCTCTCCACAATATGGTTAGCCGCCCAAGTCGCCACCTGCTGCGGCGTGTCGTTGATAATCAGTCTCATATACTCTTAATAAATTCTTCGGGTTTATTTTTCACAAACACCTCTATCGCCTGATACTCCGCCATTCCCAGCGCATCGTATACCTGCGCCGTGTGCTGCGTCCGGTCCTCGGCCCGTTGCCAGAACTCACGCGCATCCTCGCCCGGAAAAGGAATGAAATCCTTCTGCGAAATGTGACGATAAATGGCGTGACGCTTCTTTATCACCTCATCAGGGCTCAACGGAACCGCCATATCCACCATATCCAAATCCCACTCCTGCCAAGCACCCCGATAAAGCCAAACATTGCACTCCCTCACCCAATCTTCATCCAAACACTCCCTCACCGCCGCAACCACCGCCTCATAACAAACCCTGTGCGTTCCGTGCGGATCGGCCAAATCGGCCGCAGTATATATCTGATGAGGGCGGATCCGGCGCAACAAATCGACCACCAACCCGACATCCGCGGCTCCCAACGGATTCTTCTTCGCCATACCCGTCTCGTAAAAAGGCATATTCAAAAAATGGCAATGGCTCGTCGAAAGCCCGAACTCGCGGCACGCCGCCTTAGCCTCCGCCCGACGAATGCCCGCCTTATAGTGTCTCATCTCCAGCGGCTCGGGCTCACCCTCCCTCTTACCGGCAATGATCCCCTCCACCTCGGCATACCTGTCCTCGAACCCACACTCGCGCACCTCGTCCAGCATCATCAGCACCGTCTCGTCCAGCACCGCAACATCACCCGAAGTCTGATAAGCCACGTGGACCTCGTGCCCCTGCTCGACCAAACGACAAAACGTGCCCCCCATCGAGATAACGTCGTCGTCCGGATGGGGCGAAAAAATCACCACCCTCTTGGGAAACGGCACACTCCTCTCCGGCCGCGTGCTGTCGTCCGCCCCGGGCTTCCCCCCAGGCCAGCCCGAAATGGTGTGTTGCAGATCGTTGAAGACCTTAATGTTGATACTGTCGAAAGTCCCCACCTCGTTCAACAACCCTTCCAGACCATTGTCGACATAATCCTTTTTCGTCAACTTCAAAATGGGTTTTCCAACCTTGCCGCACAACTCCACCACCGCCTTGCGAATACGCCGTTCGTTCCAACTATGGTTCATAATAACAACAAATATATCAAATTATTTAACGACTCTCATACCACCTCACGTAAGCCCCATTGACAAAACGCACCCCCCCCCGCGTCGGATAATCGCCCGAAAAGTACCAATCGCCGTCATTGCCCGCACAAGCCTCACGGAGCTTCTGTTCGGTCTGATAAACCACTCCCACCTGACAATCGCAATCCTCGGGCGTGACCATTTGCGCAATCTTCTTCGAAACGGCGTCGTAATCGAACGCCTCGTAGACCCTCTTAACGTGGTTTTCGGCATCGGGCTGCTCCTTACACAGCCTGTACACCTCATCCAGCAACGAGCTTTTCCCTGCCTCTTTCAACAACTCCACCACCGCCAAAAACGCAATAAATTCGTCCATATTGGACATATCAATCCCATAGCAATCGGGGTACCTCACCTGCGGCGACGACGAAACGACAACTATTTTCTTCGGCCTCAATCGGCTAAGTATCTTCACGATGCTCTTCTTCAGCGTCGTTCCACGGACAATGCTGTCGTCCATCACCACGGCATAATCCTCCCCGGGGGTGATGGTGTCGTATGTGATGTCGTACACGTGGGTCGCCAGCTCATTCCGCCGATCGCCGTCGGCAATGAATGTGCGGAGCTTGATGTCCTTCACCGCCAGCTTCTCGGTCCTAACCTTGTGGCCCACTATCTCGCGAATGGCCTCGGGCGAAATCCTGTCTCCCAAAGCAACCAACTTCTCGACCTTCAAGCTGTCGTTGTACTCCTCCAACCCCTCCATCATCCCCATCCACGCAACCTCGGCCGTGTTGGGAATGAATGAAAACACCCCGTGGTCAATATCGTTATCGATCTCTTTGAGGATGCCGGGCACCAGCAACCTCCCCAACATCTTGCGCTCGCGATAGATGTCGGCATCCGTCCCGCGCGAAAAGTATATCCGCTCGAACGAACACGGCCGCGGATCTATCGCATCGTTTATCTGATAGAGACCGACACCTCCGTCTCTGTCAAGCACAATAGCCTGCCCTGGCATCAGCTCCTTAACCTCGTCTGTGCTCAGATTCATAGCCGTCTGAATGACCGCCCTTTCGGAGGCCACGATGGCTATCTCGTCGTCATAATAATAGTGCGCCGAGCGGATCCCCCACGGGTCGCGAAGCGTAAAGCCTTCGCCGCTCCCGACGAGCCCCGAAATCACATATCCGCCATCCCACGTCCGCGACGCCTTTCTCAACAAGCCTTCGATGTCGACCCTCGAATCGACAGGCACGGCGTCCAACATTCCGCCCAACTGCTCCAGCAGAATAAAGGTGTCGGCATTGTTGCGCGGATGCTGGCCCTCGCGGACGATGCTCTCCAAAATTTCGGCCGTGTTGGTCATCGAAAAGTTTCCGGCCAACAGAAGATTCCTCTGCCGCCAATTGCTCCGCCGCAGGAACGGATGGACAAACGACGTACCCTCCCGACCCTGGGTGCTATACCGCAGATGGCCCAACATCAACTCGCCATCGAACGGCAGATCGGTTTCGCCCTTCGCCGCCGCGCGCTTCTTTTCGGCGTGAACCTTGGCAAATATCTCCGCAATAGCCCCGCTGCCAAGTGCCCTCTCGCGGAAAATATACTCCTGGCCGACCTCGGCATTAACTTTAACAACAGCCAATCCGGCACCCTCCTGGCCGCGGTTGTGCTGCTTTTCCATCATCAGATAGAGCTTCCTCAGGCCCCATCCCGATCCATACTTCTCATAATAATAATTTAGCGGCTTGCGCAATCTGATCTGCACAATGCCGCACTCGTGTTTTACCTCGTCGCTCATCGTGCCACAAAGATACAAAAAGATACAAAAAATGCAATTATATAACAAACGAAACCTCGCGGAAAAGGAACTCGCGAACGGTGCCATCCTGCAACTCGACAACCAGCCCACCGCCCGGGCGCACGCCACGGATAGTTCCCCGAAACCGCTCCCCGTTCGCCAATTCATACTCCGCAAGCTCATCCAGCCGATATATCCGAGAGTGGTACTCGCGCTGAAAATCGCCCTCACGCAACTGTTCCACCCGCCGCATAACACACTCGCAGGCCCGCCGCAAAACCTCGCCTCGGTCCACCTCGCGACCCAGCTCGACCGCCATAGAAGTGGGATTGGGCAGCGCACTGTCGAACACCCGCTGGTTGACATTGATGCCGATCCCCACCCCGCTCCGAGCCAGCATCCCGTTCGCGCCCAGAGTGTGGTCGATCAGCACCCCAACCACCTTACGATCACCTATATATATGTCGTTGGTCCACTTCACCCGCGCATCCAATCCATAGAGCACAAACACATCGACCAGCCCCAACGCCACCGCCTGAAGCAGCAAAAACTGTTCATTCGATCGCAAAAAACCCGTGTCGAGCACCACGCTAAACATCAGGTTTTCGCCCGCCGGAGAGTGCCACACCCGCCCCCGCTGACCCCGACCAGCAGTCTGGTGCTCGGCCACAACCACATCGCCGTGGCGATACTTATCGTCGCGCGCCTCGTCGATGGTGGAACTTAATTCGTCGAAAAAGTAAAACATACCGCAAAAATATGTAAATTTGCCCCCAAATTCACACCGATTATGAAAAAATTTTTGCTCTTCGCGCTGGCCGCGGCAATGACCGCCTGCCAACAAAACAGCCCTAAAACTGCGATCACAATGTTGCCCTATCCCGACACCCAACGCGGCGACGTAGCCGACAACTATCACGGAACCACCGTTGCCGACCCCTATCGCTGGCTGGAAGATGCCGACTCGCCGCAAACTGCCGAGTGGGTGAAGGCCCAAAACGAGGTCACGTTCGACTATCTCTCCCAGATTCCCTATCGCGACGCGGTTCGGAAGCGGTTGACCGAGCTGTGGGACTATCCCAAGAACGGCGCGCCCAGGAAGGTGGGTGAGGATTGGTATTTCAGCTATCGCAACGACGGGTTGCAGAATCAAAGCGTGCTGTATCGTCAGCGCGGACTGGATGGCGAGCGGGAGGTGTTTTTGGATCCGAATACGCTTTCCGAAGACGGTACGGTGGCCCTGGGTTCGACCACATTTTCGCGCGACGGCAAGTGGCTGGCCTATTCGGTAGCAGCGGCGGGCTCGGATTGGGTGAAGATACACCTGCGGGACGTGGAGACGGGCGAAGATGCACCGGACATTATCGAATGGGTGAAATTTTCGGGCGCGGTATGGGCTCCCGATAGCAAAGGGTTCTATTACAGTTGCTATGAGGCCCCAAAGGACGGAAACATCTATTCTGTGCAGAACCAGCACCAGATGGTCTACTATCACGCGCTGGGCACTCCCCAGAGCGAGGATGTGAGAATATATCGCGACGACCGGCACCCTCTGCGCTATTTCCACGGCGAGGAGAGCTACGACGGCAAATATCTGTTCGTGAGCGGAAGCGAGGGAACGAGCGGGACGGAACTGCTCTATCGCGCGGCGGATGAAGAGGCTTTTCGTGTGCTTTTCCGTGGGTTCGAATACGACTATTATGTGGCGCACGCCGAGGGCGACACTGCGTGGATATACACCAACGACGGAGCTCCGAACTATCGGCTTGTTCGTGTGAACCTTGCAAATCCCGCGGAAGGTCTTGTGGACGTGGTGGCCGAAGATCCTAAGACTCTGCTGTCCAACGTCTCGATAGTGGGCGGCTATATAATGGCCGAATATCTTGTCGACGCAACGAGCAAAATAGTGCAGTGCGATATGGAAGGACGTGTCGTCAGGGAAGTTGCGTTGGATGCCCTCGGAACGGCGAGCGGCTTTGGCGGTGAAAAGGAAGACACGGAAGTTTTTTACGCGCTGTCCACCTACACCGCCCCGCCGACCATCTACCGTTATGAGTTGGCGACGGGCACTTCGACCCTTATCGAGCGTCCGAAAGTGGATTTCGATCCCGCCGATTTTGTGACCGAGCAGGTGTTCTTCACCTCGAAGGACGGCACGCAGGTCCCGATGTTCATCGTGCACAAGAAGGGCATCAAGATGAATGGCCAGAACCCGACCTATCTCTACGGCTATGGCGGTTTCAATATCAGCATCACTCCCGGGTTTTCGGCCGCTCGGATTATGTTTATGGAGCAGGGCGGCATTTACGTGGATGTCAACCTGAGGGGTGGCGGCGAATATGGCGAGACGTGGCACCAGGCGGGTATGTTGGAGAATAAGCAAAATGTTTTCGACGACTTTATCGGGGCGGCCGAGTGGTTGATCGACAACCGATACACCTCTCCGTCCAAGCTGGCCATTGCCGGCGGATCGAATGGAGGCTTGCTGGTGGGTGCGGCTATGACCCAGCGTCCCGATCTGTTTGCGGTTGCGCTTCCGGCGGTGGGTGTGATGGATATGTTGCGCTATCATCGCTTTACGGTCGGCTGGGGCTGGAGCGTGGAGTATGGCAATGCCGACAATGCCGAGCAATTCGAGTACATCTATAAATATTCACCTCTGCATAATCTTCGTGAGGGAGTTTGCTATCCGGCCACGTTGATAACCACCGCCGATCACGACGATCGCGTGGTTCCGGCCCATTCGTTCAAGTTTGCGGCGCAGTTGCAGTACGACCAGTCGTGTGGCCGCCCGACGCTTATTCGCATCGACACCAACGCGGGTCACGGGGCGGGCAAACCCACCTCGAAGCGCATCGACGAGATGGCAGACACCTATTCTTTTGTTTTTCACAATACCGATACGGCTGTTAAGTTCTGATGAAAGTATACAAGTTCGGAGGTGCATCGGTGCGAAATGCCGCGGGCGTGCGCAATCTCAAATACATTGTCGAGGATCAGATGGGCGGCTTGTTCATCGTCGTGTCGGCTATGGGCAAAACCACCAATTCGCTCGAACGGGTGGTGGACGGTTTTATGGCCGGCGACCGTGACGACGCTACGGAAGAGTTTGGCAGAATCGAGGAGTACCACAACTCGATAATCGAGGAGTTGGAAATGGCGGTGCCCGCGGCAGTGAAGAAACTTTACGGCGAAGTCAGAGATGTGCTGGCTCACGAAAAACCCGTCGAAAGCGAGTTCGAGCGGTGGTACGACCGCATCGTGAGCTATGGCGAGCTGATCTCCACCACCATCATCTCCGAGTTTTTGAATGCCTCCGGCGTGGCGAACAGGTGGGTCGATATGCGGCGCGCGCTGGTCACCGACGATCGGTTCAAGTACGCCAATGTCGATATGGAACGATCGGAGAAGACGTTGCGCCAAGCCGTGGCAGGCGACATCGAAGTGTTTGTCGGCCAGGGCTTTATCGGCGGAACTTTGTCTGGCGAGACAACCACTCTGGGGCGCGAAGGGAGCGACTATTCGGCCGCTGTGGTGGCGTCGATCCTCGATGCCGACAGCGTGTCGATATGGAAGGACGTGATGGGGGTACTGAACGCCGACCCCAAGATTTTTCCGGAGAGCACGTTTATCCCAGAGTTGACCTATCTGGATGCCGTGGAGCTGGCTTTCAGTGGTGCCCAGATTATCCATCCGAAGACCATCAAGCCGTTGCAGAACAAGAATATTCCGCTCCACGTGCGTCCTTTCGGCGATAAGCACGCGCCCGGGAGTGTTATTCGGGGTGAGATTTCGGTGCCGATCGAGGTGCCGATCCTGATTTTAAAGCGCGGTCAGGTGTTGATGCAGATTCGTCCGCGGGACTATTCGTTTGTGTTGGAGGAGAGGATGGGCGAGATTTTCGGGGTGTTGGAGAAGTACAATGTCAAGGTCAATCTGGTTCAGACTTCGGCGGTGAATATGAGTTTGTCGATCGACCGGACGCGTCGGGTGGAGGAGTTGGTGGTGGCGTTGGAGGGTGCCGGATTTTTCGTGACGTGTGATTGGGGGATGGAGTTGCTCACTATTCGCGGGTACACGATGGCCTATTTGGAGCGTTATGGTCGGGGCGAGGATCTGTTTTTGGTTCAGCGCACCCGCAAGATTATGCGCCTCGTCAGGCGCGAAACCACATAACCGAACACCCTCTTCTTCTCAGCTTCAGGCAACCAAGGCGGCACCAGTCAGGGCACGTACGGTCGTTATTGGTCTGCGACGCCGAACTCATCCAATACCTCCAACGCCATCGACCTGAACTTCGGCAGTACGCGCGTCCAGCCGAACGGCAGCCACAATAAGGCCATTGGTTTCTCCGTCCGGTGCATTCGCCCTGCGTAAAGAGCAATGGACCAAACAACACAACAACGATTAGCGATTAGCGATTAGCGATTAGCGATTAGCAGGCTAGCTAACGCGACACAAGCTACGCGACGCCCAGATACACGGCACAAGCTACGCGGAACAAGTTAAGAGTTAAGAACTAAGAGTTAAGAGTTGGCTACGCGACGCCCAAGCTACGCAGCGCGAGGCTTTTTTCATCTTTTCATCTTTTCATTTTGACGGCCTCGCAGAGGCCGAAAAAATTCTCCACTCTCAACTATTTTTCTGCTCCCACTTCCAGGCATTGCGGAGCGTGTCGGCAAGAGGGCTCACAGCCGTCCAACCCAGCTTCTCGTTAGCCAACCGCACATCCGCCCAAACCGCCGGAACATCCCCCGCACGCCGCGGCGCAAACCCATAATTAAGCCTCACACCCGTCGCATCCTCGAAAACCCGAACCAACTCCAAAACCGAAACCGGCCGCCCCGTCCCAATATTAAAAACCTCATAACCCGCCTCAGCCCGTCCCTCCACCAACCTCGAAACCGCCGCCACATGAGCCCGCGCCAAATCCACAACATCAATATAGTCCCGAAGCGCAGTCCCGTCCGGAGTGGGATAATCGTTCCCGAAAATGCTCAACTTCGCGCGAACACCCGCCGCAGTCTGAGTGATAAAAGGCACCAAATTGCCCGGCACACCCCGCGGCAACTCCCCGATAAGCGCGCTGGGATGCGCCCCCACCGGATTGAAATACCTGAGCGAAATACCACACACCCCGCCTTCGGAAGAAGCGACGCAATCCCTCAAAATATCCTCGCAAATCTGCTTTGTATTGCCGTAAGGACTGGTTGCGGGAAGCCTCGGTGTGCTCTCGGTGACCGGCAGCTCACGAGCCTCGCCATAAACCGTGGCCGACGACGAAAACAGCACATTCCTCCGCCCGAACTCCCCCATCAACTTCATCAAAACAACAAACGACCCCACATTGTTCTCATAATACTTCAACGGCCGCTCCACCGACTCACCCACCGCCTTATAAGCCGCAAAATGGATAGCCGAATCGAACTCATACCGCTCAAACACACCCCGCAAAGCCTCCTCATCGCAACAATCGACCTGCTCGAACGGCACATCCACCCCCGTAATCTTCCGCACACCCTCCACCGCCGCCAAAGTGGAATTATACAAATTGTCAGCGACAATCACCCCATACCCCGCCTCAATCAGCTCCACGGCGGTATGCGACCCAATGTAACCCGCGCCGCCCGTGATCAAAACATTATGTTTCTTCATAACCTGCGCGCACCATCGCTTATAACCACATCGTAAACCTTGGGCTCCTTGCCGTACTTAGCCTTGTACTTCTCCTTAGCGGTAGAAATGAACCCATCGTAAAGCCCGTCCTTCACCAAATTGATCGTACACCCGCCGAAACCGCCACCCATAACCCGCGATCCCGTCACACCGCACTCCCGAGCAATATCATTGAGGAAATCCAACTCCTCGCAACTAACCTCATACAACCGGCTCATCCCGTCGTGCGTCTGGTACATTCTCTCCCCAACAGTCTGGTAATCACCCCGCTCCAACGCCTCGCAAACATCCAGCACCCGCTGCGTCTCGCCGATCACATACTCCGCCCGCATAGCATCCTCCGCACTCACCTCGCCCCTCACCTCATCCAACATCGCCATATCGGCATCACGCAAAAACTTCACCTCCGGATGACGCTTCGCCATCGCCGCAACAACCGCCTCGCACGACTGCCGACGCTGATTATAAGCACTCGACGCCAACTCGTGCTTAACCAGCGTATCGAGCAACACCAACTTATACCCCTTCGGATCAAACGGGAAATACTCATACTCCATACTCCGCGTATCCAGCCTTATCAAATTGCCCCTCTTGCCAAACACCGACGCAAACTGGTCCATAATCCCACACATCACCCCGACGTAATTGTGCTCCGTAGCCTGACCAACCCGCGCCAACTCCATCTTATCCACCCCGCCATCAAACAATTCATTGATCGCAAAAGCATAAACGCTCTCCAACGCCGCACTCGACGACATCCCAGCACCCAACGGAACATCGCCCGAAAAAGCCGTATCAAACCCGCCTACCTTCACCCCGCGCTTGCCCATCTCGCGGCAAACGCCATAAATATACTTAGCCCAACCTTCCTTAGGCGGCTGCGGATCGTCGACAGAAAACTCCGTCGTCTCGTCCAAATCGATAGCATAAGCACGCACCCGATCCGTCCCGTTCAACCGAATCGCCGCCGTCATACCCTTATCTATCGCGCCCGGAAAAACAAAGCTGCCATTATAATCGGTATGCTCGCCAATCAAATTCACCCGCCCAGGCGAAGCCCAAACTCCATCCGCCGCCACACCAAACTTCTCCAAAAAAATATCCTTTACCATAGGTCAATAGTTTTCACAAAGATAATAAAAAAAGAGACACACCCTTGCAGGCGTGTCCCTTTTGAAAAACCATAACTAATCAAAAATTAGTTAGCATACCCGTCGTTCTGCTCCAACAGCGGATTCCCGGAGATAGCGTCCTGCGGGATCGGGAAGCGGTTTATGTGCGACGACGAAGCCTCGTGATCCCACCAAGCCTCGGTGGTGAACTTGTCCCAACGAACCAAGTCGGTACGACGGCGACCTTCGCCCAAGAACTCAATCATCCACTCATCCAGCATCCTCCACTCATCCAAAGTGGCAACCGTTACAGCCTGAGGATCGGCACCCGTAAAGTAACGCTCGCGAACAGTGTTGATCAACTCGGCAGCACCCGTCTTATCACCTGCACGCAACTTGCACTCGGCCAAAGTGTAATAAGCCTCAGCCAAACGGATAACCGGAAAGTCGGAATCCCACAACAAACTCCTGTCCGCCTCGTTAGGAACGGGCGAGAACTTGGTCAAACGAATACCAGACTCCTCTTCCGCCCAAACCAAACCTTCCTTGCCATGATCTTTATCATACACGGGCTTCGAATAATCGGGCTTGCCATCAGGACCCTTTTCGTAGCTGCTCGGCCCGATACGAGCCAACTGGTCAACCAAAACAACAACCCTATCCGGCGGAACCTGACGTTCGCCCTGACCATAGCAAGCCGCACCCGTAACCGGATTGATCAACTCGCCCATCAGGAACTGACCACGCCACTGACCCGTGGCAGGACCATAAGCGTAAAGCTGCTTCCTAACGTCGGTGTCGTGGAACTTAGCAAACGGACTGCCCAAACGGAAAGTACCCTTAGGGCTCGGATCGGTGTTGCCATAAATTGACGAAGGATGAACATAAGACTTACCATTAACGTCCAAACTCGGGGTCAAACAAAAACCATTGTCGCGACCACCAACATCCGAAATACCCCAGTAAATATCCAACTTGTAAGGGCTCGACTGCGGATTCCTCATACGCTCACTAACGTTATACTCGCTCGGAACCGACCAAATGATCTCCGTCGACATATGATTCTCATACCCGAAAATGTCGGTCCAATCATCTTCCAAAGCATAAGCACCATAATCGCCATCGATAACATTCTGGGCCATCTCAGCCGCCTCGTCAAACATCTCTACACCCGTATAAGCCTCCGAGTTGAAATACAACCTCATCAACATCATCGCCGCAGCAGCCTGGTTGATATGACCCGTCTCTGCCTGACCCAAAGCCTTCTTGGGCAAATTAGGCAACGCCTCCGTCAACAACTTCTCGATATAATCGAAAGTCTCCTGCTCCGTCGAACGCGGCAAAGCCTCGCCCTGGTTGTTCTCATACAACGGCATACCGCCCCACATATCCAACCCGTTCAAATAAAAGAACGCAGCCAACGCCTGAAGCTCATAAGAAATAGCCGCCAACTCGGCCTCACTCATACCCAAAGCATCGGCATCAACCAACGTGTCGATATCCTCCTTTGCGCTCCAAGCCTGAGCAATACCCATCGCAACAGCCCTCCAAGTGTCACCCAACTCCTCGGTTCTGGGTGTAAGCTCGTGGTGATACCACCTGTCGAACCTGCCACCATCACTCCAGTCGGAATAACGGGTCGGGAAAACCATAGCGTCTGTGGTGAACTCCTGGAACTTAACCAGCGGAGCACGCGTAGTAGCATCCGTCAAAGCCCAAGCCCAGTGTGTAAACGGACGACCGGCACGCTGATAAACCTTCTGCTTACTGTCGAAAAACAGCTCCGGCGTCACTTGCGAATAGTAGGTCGGCTCCGGCGCACAGCCGCTAACGAACGACCCCACGGCAAAAGCCGCAATCGCAACAAATAAAATTGAAATCTTAATATTTTTCATATCTCTTCTACCTTTTTAGATTAGAAAGTCAACTGAGCACCGAACGTAAACGTACGGGTCTGAGGATAAATAGAGCCCGGACGCTCCGAACCACCTTCCCAGCCCGTAATGTCCACCTCGGGATTCAAGCCCGGATAGTTCGTGATACGGAACAAGTTAGTCCCCGTAAAGTAAACCTTCACGCTCTGAACCAAATCGTTGGTGTGCTTTGCCAACGGAATAGTATAACCCAAAGTCAGGTTCTGAAGCTTCAAGAACGTACCGTCATAAATGAAGTAATCGCTCGCAGCACCCTGGCTCTTGATCTTACCGTTCTTGTTGATCGCGTCATAGGTCCTGTTGTTACCCTGCGACAACTCATTCAAACCGTAGAACATCTCAACCACGTTGCAAACATCATAATCGATCCAGCTGGTCAAAGTGAAATCCAGACTCAGGTTCTTCCAAGCAACACTATGGCTCCAACCCAGGATCAACTTAGGCATAAAGTTCTTCTGATAAATACGGTCCTCGTCGCCGGCATCCTTAATATTGATAACCTCGCCTTCCTTGTTGTACACTTCCAAATAACCACCCTCTTCGTTCACACCTGCGTGCTTAAAGATGTGATAGCTACCAACAGTCGTACCCTCTTCCAAACGATACAAGTGACCGATCCACTGGTGGGGAGCCCAACCGGTGTGTTCCGACTGATTGCCCCACAAAGTGTTAACCTTGGTCGTGTTGTGGCTCAGGTTCAGGCTGGTGTTCCAGCTCCAGTTCTTGCCGCGAATAATGTCGGCACCCAGGATCAACTCCCAACCCACATTCTGCATCACACCAATGTTCTTGTGCATCCTCGGCTCGGTGTTGGGCGGCTGAGGAACGTCCACTTCATAGATCAAACCGTGGATCTTCCTGCGATACCAATCGAACGAACCGTAAATCCTGTTATCCAGCACCGAGAAGTCCAAACCGATGTTCCACTCTCTCTTCTCTTCCCAACCAAGGTCTGGATTGATGTTCCTGCTAACACCATAAGCATAAGCCCAGCTTCCGTCCGGCATCATCCAACGAGTATCCGAACCATACATCCTCGCCGCATAGTCAGCCGAGAAACCTTCATTACCCGTCACACCATAAGCAGCACGGATCTTCAAGTCGTCCACCCAGGTCACGTTCTCCATAAAGCCTTCTCTCGAAATACGCCAACCGGCAGAAATCGCCCAGAACGTACCCCAACGATTATTAGCACCGAACTTACTCGAACCCTCGTGACGAATCGACGCCGTAGCCATATACTTATCGTCATAAGAGTAACTTGCACGGGCAAAATATGCCATCAACCTCTGGGTGATATCCTTGCCCGAGTCCATATTGGCACGACCGTCCCTCAAATAAGAACCTTCGTCCAAATTCCAGAACTTAACCTTATCATTCGAAAAGTCGAAGTTTTCAGCCCAGAAATCTTCCCTGTCCCTCTGATAATAGCTATAACCCGCCGTAGCATTAATCGAATGTTTCCCAAAATCGTTAACATACGAAAAATAACCGTCGGCATTCATCAACTCGGTCTTCTCAAACTGCAACCTCGCACGACCCTTACGGCCATTATTGTACGAATCCAAAACCGTCGAAGGATCGAAATCGTGATCTTCACGCTCAAAGTTCTCATACGAAGCAGTCTGACGGTACGACAACCCGCGAACAGGCTTAATGTTCACCTTCAACGAAACGTCCGGACGGAACCACTTATCCAACCTGTCACGAGTCTTCAAAGCCGCGTCACCGATAGTGTTCGTATCGGCCGCATTCGAGCTACCGCCATAAGTCCAAATGTTCCAACCAGTGGCACTATCCGGATCATAAACAGCTTCCGTCGGGTTAGCCCTCATCAAAGTCTCGATCGACGGAGTGCTACGATTCCTGTCTGCCTGACGATAGCTCATATTGGTGCCGATCTCAACCCAGCCCTGCAAAACCTTGAACGAAGCGTTCAAACGGCCCGAAAAGTCCTTACGGCTATCACCCCTCAAAACACCCACATTCTTGCCATAAGACAACATGCCCAAAATACGGGCATCGTCCACACCACCCTGCAAAGTCAAAACGTGACGATGCGAAGTGGGATTATCGGTCAAAGCTTCATCCCACCAATCGGTATCGCTGCCATGGTCGGTCTTACCACCCGCGCCGACAACGTGCTCGATATAATCGTCACGCCTCAGCAAATCGGGAGCACCGAAGGCCTTCTTCAAACTAACCTCACCCGTGTAAGTCATCGAAACACGACCGGTCTTAGCCTGCTTGGTGGTAACCAAGATCACACCACCGGTCGCCCTCGTACCGTAAATCGCACCGGCCGAAGCATCCTTCAACACGTCGATCGACTGAATTTCCTCCGGAATCAACGAGCGCATATCACCACCCGGCATACCGTCGATAACCACAAGCGGACCCCTCGACGCGTTAATCGACGCCATACCGCGCAACTGGAAAGGATTACGAGCATTGTCGTTATCCATATCCGCGTTAGGTGAATCGGTACCACGCATCACCAAACCAGCAACCTTTCCCTGCAACTGCTGAGCGATCGACGCACCACCCACACCGATGGGCAAATCGTCACCACTCACCGACTGGATCGAGCTGGTCACCTGACGCTTCTGCATCGTACCATAACCCACAACCACCACATCTTCGAGCATCTGGGCATCGGTCCGCAAAGTCACGTTGATAACCGACTGAGTCCCAACCGGAACCGACTGCGAAACATAACCCAACAACGCAAACTCAAGGGTCTCTCCATTGGAAGTCCCAATAGAGTAAACCCCGTCACCACCCGTGATAGCCAGGCGGCTCGTCCCCTGGACCGATACCGTTGCGCCCGCAACAGGTTGCCCAGCATCATCCGTGATGACACCCGTCACCGAACTCTGTGCCTCAGGCGTCATCCGAGATGACATCGTCACCGAACTCTGTGCACCGACCGCCCAGCAAACGAGCGTCAGGGCCGGCACCAGAATCCACTTCCTGCCAATAGTTAAAAAATTCCTCATAAATAAAATAAATTAGTTGTTATATTTATAGTTAATTAAAGAATCGACAAACCAAAACTATTCCGACAACGAATTGACAAGCTTCAAATTCACCTCCCGCACCCTTGCCTCATCCACCTTGATCTTCTTCCTGTCATAAGTCATCAGCCCATTCACCTCAATCTCCACATCGGTCGTCTGGGTATAAACCGCCGCCCCGAATCCCTTCTCGACAAAGTCATACAACTGCTCGGCAAACTTCACATACTCGTCCGTCACCCCCTCAGCACTGTCGAACTGCACATATCCCCAATTGCGATTAGGCTCCCAAAGATGCCCCTCGATAGCCCAACCGATCCCGCCATACTCGCCCAAAACATTCGCCACACTCGGATCATAAAGGTACATCTTCGGATCGGGATAGTTGTGCAAATCCAATATATCGCCGCAATTCTCAAAGAAGTTCCCGCCGCTGGCCGCATTCACCAACCTGGTCGGGTCCTTCTCCCTGGTCCACTCGGCCGCCTGACGCGTCTTGAACTGGCCCCAGCCCTCGTTGAACGGAACCCACACACCGATACACGTAAAAGAGTAGAAGTCGTCCATTATCTCCTCCCACTCCTTATAATAATTGTCCTCCGACTGCGGCGAACGGCGTCCATCCTGCCCCTCAAACCAGGTCTGATTGTTCCACCCGGGATACTCGCCACCGCTGGGCATATCCTGCCAAACGATCATCCCCAACCTGTCGCAGTGATAATACCACCTCGCCGGCTCCACCTTCACGTGCTTACGAATCATATTGAAGCCCCACTCCTTGGTCTTAATCACATCATAAACCAATGCCTCGTCGCTCGGCGCAGTATACAACCCGTCCGGCCACCAACCCTGATCCAACGGACCGAACTGGAAATAATCCTTATTATTCAACTGAAGCCTCCAAATCCCATTCTCGTCCTGCTTCCTCGAAAACTTCCGCATCCCAGCATAGCTTTTCACCTTGTCTTTGCCCGCCGATACCTCTATATTATAAAGGTACGGATCCTCGGGGCTCCAAAGCCTCATATCCTGGGGCATCTTCACCGCCAACTCCTCCCCACCCTTTCCACTCACCTTAGCAACCACCTTCTTACCATCCAGCACCTTGATATGCACATCTCCCTCGACATCCGCATTAACAAAAAGCGTCCCGCCGTCGATATCCGGCGTGACCCTCAAATCGGCAATATGGTTATCCGCCACAGGCTCCAACCACACGGTCTGCCAAATCCCACTCACCGGCGTATACCAAATTCCGCTCGGAACGTTCTGCTGCTTGCCCCGCGGCTGAAAACTCCCGTCCGTGGGGTCCCAAACCTTCACAACCAAACTATTAACCCCCGCCGTCAAAGCATCCGTAATATCGAACCCGAACGGAGTGAACCCGCCCGTATGATCACCAACACTCACGCCATTAACAAAAACCTCCGTCTGCCAATCCACTGCCCCGAAATTAAGCATCACCCGCCTGTTCTTCCACTTCTTCGGAACCGAAAATTCCCTGCTGTAAACCATCTCCCGTTCACCCCCGACACGGATCCCGACACCCGACAACGCGCTCTCGACGGGAAACGGGACCAAAATCTCCCCATCATAAATCTCGCCCACCTTCAAATCCCACAACCCGTTCAGGTTCATCCACTCACCCCGCTCCAACTGCGGCCTGGGATACTCGGAATGAACATTGGCCGGATCCAAATTCTCTCCCCAACTGGTCATAATCTTATCGCCCGCAGGTTTCCACGAGCAAAGCGACAACACGGCAACAACAGATAAAAATATTCTCATCATAAAAAACAATTAAAAAAGCTATACCCTATATATAGGTATAGCTATCTGGTCGAAAAAACGTATTTTGTACTCTGGGTATACTTCTCCCCTGGCCTGAGAACAGTGCTCGGAAATTCGGGCTGATTGGGCGAATCGGGAAAATGCTGCGTCTCCAAAGCTATGCCACTCCTGAATGTGTGGTACTCCCCGCGTTTCCCCTTATCCGTTCCATCCATAAAATTTCCGCTGTAAAACTGCATTCCGGGCTGGTCGGTGTAAACTTTCATAACGATCCCCGTGGCAGGTTCATAAACCTCGGCTGCAAACTCGCCGCCCAGCACCCAATTGTGGTCATAACCTTTCGCAAAAACCAACGGTTCGTAATCCTCTTCGATCCGCTCCCCGATAACGTGCGGCTGGCGAAAATCGAGCGGCGTACCCTCCACGCTCCGAATCTCGCCCGTCGGGATCAGGTTCTCATCGGTCGGCGTAAAAGCATCGGCATTGATGGTCATAATATGCGAAAGGCTCGAAACCATTGCCGTCCCGTGCAAATTAAAATAGCCATGCGAAGTCGGGTTCAACACGGTCGCCTTATCCGTCGTAGCCTCGTAATCCAATGCCACCTCATAACTGCCGCCGTCGAGATCGGAATGGGTCAAAGTATAAGTAACCGAAACAGTCACCTCGCCCGGATAATTCTCATCCCCGTCGGGCGAAACCAACGTAAATTTAATGCTGTTATCGGTCAAAGGTTCGGCCATCCACACTTTCGAAGCCCAACCGTTCGGGCCGCCGTGTAGTTGGTTCGCCCCATCGTTAGGGGTCAAAACATACTCGACGCCATCCAGCGTAAACTTCGCACCCGCGATCCTGTTCCCGAAACGACCCACGACCGGCCCCGAATTAACATCCCCCGCCAGCATATCTTCCACCGTATCGTACCCCCATATCACATCACGCAGCCCCCCGTCCCTGTCCGGAACCCACAGCTCGATCATCCTCGCCCCGTAATTGGACAACTTCAGGGTCGCATCTCCGTTCGTAATCTGATAAAACTGAATCTCGGCGGGCTTGGAACAAGCACACACCACAACCGCCACAATGGCAAAAAGAAAAATCCGCATATCCGATAGATAAAAGGGTTAGTTTTGGTAATACAAAGTTAACACAAATTTAATAATTACAAAAAAATTACTCTCCTTTCATCAAAATTTTCCCGCTGATGGTTTTGTGCCACAGCGCGAGTTGTTTGGCGATCGATTCGATGCCTTTGTTTATTATGGCCGAGGTTCGGGCGGTGAGTTGCCCGAGATCGCGCAGGAGTTGCATTTGGACGCGGATTTGTTCGGTCACTCGTCGTGCTTCTTTTATGTATGGTTCTTTGTTTCGGGTTGTTGCGGCGGAGTGGACGAGGCTGGTTAGGTGGATCAGGTCGTTTTTTATTTTTTCGGCGAGGGTGTATCGGTGGTGTTTTTGGATTTGTGGTGAGGCTCGGAAGAATGCGAGGGTTAGGTCGTAGATGGCTTTGTAGACGGGTAGGGAGTTGTGTGTTTGGAGTTGGTGTTGTTTTGGTGCGGCTTCTGTGGCTTGTGATTTCCAGGCGTTGAAATTTTGGATGAATGTGTTGAAGTCGGTTTCGCGGGGTTGTGTTGCGATGGTGATTTGTGTTTCGGTTTTTTGGACGATGTCGAGGCGCAGAGATGGGAGGACGGCTTGTGGGAAGCCGAGTGAGATTATCTCTTTTTGTATGGTTTTTATGAATCGGCGGCTGATTCGGAAGTGTCGGACGTTGGTGTGGAAGAGGTATGCGGAGCGTTCGTATGCGACCCAGAATACGCCCTCTTTGTGGAGGATGATTTTTCCGTAGTTTTGTTGTTCGGCTTCGTAGATTTCTTGTTTTGTCATTGGGTAGTGGGGTTGATACAAAGTTAGAAAAAAACGAAAAAAAACGCCCTTTGCGGAGGGCGTTTTTTGCGTTTTTTGGTATTTTTTTATTCTTCGTAGTGACCCCAGGCGGAGAGGACGAGGACTATGACGACGTCTTCGCGGATTTCGTAGATCAGGCGGTGACGGTGGCTGATGCGGCGCGACCACAGTCCCGATTTGTCGCCGCGCAGTTGTTCGGGGTGTCCGGTTCCTGTGCGGGGGTGTTCGTAAAGTTCCTTGATGAGGAGCATTGCTTTGCCCCACGCCGCGGGGTCGCTTTTCAGGAACTTTCGAAGATGTTTATCCGCCAGAGGCTTGATGTCGATTTCGTACCGTTTCGATTTCATAGGGCCATTTTATCGAAATAGGCATCGATATCCTCTTTGGTTTTGAGCATAACCGCAGTGGGAGAATTTCGCGATTTTTCGATCCGGGCGAAAAACTCTTCCTTTGTGAACTTTGTTCGGTCGTACCAGCTGTCATCGTCGTCTTGTTCTTCGACGGGAGTGACTTTGTAGGAGCGGTTTTTTCGGTGGATGATGAGTTCGATTCCGGCGTCGACCTTGTCGAGGTAGGCTTTTTGGTGGCCTCGGAACTCGCCTGTGCTGATGATCAACATAGCTTTGCGTTTTAAAGTTTTGTACAAATATAGTACAAATTTAGTGCAAATATCGTGCAGGTGCAAAAAAAAATAAACCGCCGGTGGGAGGTTAGATTGTCACTTCGGCGGGTTCTTCGATCATTTTTTCGGGGTTGCGACGGCAGTCGAACACCGTTGTGATGACGACTTTGTCACCTTCGATGAAGTAGACGATTTTGTACTTTCCTTCTACGAGATAGCGAAATTCCCGCGGATCGTGACGCAGTAGTTCTTCGCGTTGGCCGGCGCGGGGTGAGGTGTAGAGTATCACTGGGCGACGATAGATTTTGTCGCGAATTTTATTGGCGGCGGCGTGATTTCCTGTTTTTCGATAGTATTTCACTATTTCGGCCAGCATTTTCTTTGCCGGGCCGGACCAGACGACTTCTACCATGACTTCATTTCGCGCCCGAGTTGTTCGTGCGATATGTAATCGCCTTTTTCGTACGCTTTGATGGATTCGTCTATCATTGCGCGGTACTCCTCCATCGTCATTCTTCGGATGGGTTGGGGGTTGTCGACCATATCGGGGAAGAGGTCGAGGTCGTCAAGCAGATCCAGAATGCGGTCGCGTTCGGCTTCGTTGCGGGGAGTGATTGTGATCGGTGACATAGCTGTGTGAGTGTTTTATTTTTTGCAAAGTTAGTAAAGATAGTGCAAAAATGGTGCAAGGCGAGGGCAACAGCAAAAAAAAGAAAGAAGAGGGCCTCGCAATTTCTGGGCACGCGGGGGCGAATGCACCGGACGGAGAAGCGATTGGTCTTATTGTTGTTGTTGTCCGGGTTGACGTTCGTGCTGTTGAAGTTCAGGTTGTAGGCGTTGGAGGTATTGGATGGGTTCTGCGTAGCAGACCAGTAATACCCGTTCGTGCTCTGATTGGAGCCGCCATTGTTGCCTGAAGCTGGTGTTAGTGATCGCTTTGTTCATCGGGGCGTCGGACGGGATCTTTCACCCTGAACGGCGGAGCGACTGACAGGCTGTCTTTCGAGCTGTCCATAACTGGGCGGTTGTTTTGCCCAGTGGATCACTGAAATTGCGATGGTTACTCTCCCGCGATGCGGCGTGGTTCTGCCGACGGGACTCCGACCTTGGGCCCTCTTCGGGTTTTTGCTGTTTCAAAGAGCGTTGGCAAAAATCCGGCGGGGCTCCCCCTCACGGGGGTATGCCCCGCCGGCTATGGAGATTAATTTATTATCGGCCGACGACTGACGCGTCGTCCGCCCACCGCGCGGCCACCTGCACATTCGCCCTTTTGCCGGCGCGCGGGTGAACGTTTGGGTGGGCCTTTGGGAACGCCATTGGTGGGAAGCCGAATTTCATTTGTCATTCATTCGGACTTCCCTCCAATAGCTCTGCTCATTGATCGCTTGTGTCGCGTTAGCTGGGTGTCGCGTAGCCTGCTAATCGCTAATCGCTAATCGCTAATCGTTGTTGTGTTGTTTGG